>Ga0213919_1000015_pt1 | contig 219573 bp, 243 predicted proteins | sample McNCre317MG_FD_161056 | JGI IMG/M metagenome (GOLD analysis project Ga0213919, IMG submission 161056) | Freshwater microbial communities from McNutts Creek, Athens, Georgia, United States - 3-17 MG | ecosystem: Environmental > Aquatic > Freshwater > Creek | place: USA: Georgia | collected...
CAAATCTTTCATGGTGATCATCTCCTTCTGTCCTGCTTAAAAAAGAGCAGGAAGGTTAATCACCCTGAGTAATTTTCGGCGCGCGCTACTCAGTCAAACTGGGGAAATCTGGTCGCCCGCCAACACTAGCGAAACTGATTGGGCTGTGAAGTTCAAAAAACCTGATGCTGTGCGGTCAAACGCTAGCAGCACCGCAAAAGCGTTCCCCAAAAATTCATCCCCGCTGGGCAGCCACGTGGAACTACAGCACTTGGTTGTGCATGACGACGAGTTTAGAAAGCGCCGCATAGATAACATTTCCAACCAGCTGATGGCATGCAACAACATTTGGGTGTATTTGGACGCGACCAAACGTGTCACTGACGCTGCATTTAACGCCCCCCGTGACCAACTGCCCCCAAAGTACGAGCATGCGCTGCACGTTGTTGAGAATGCGTTTTGGGCGGGAGATTGGAAGCAATGGATTGACCAGCACAAAGGAGTGCTGGACGCTGCTGCCCCGTCCAAGTTTTCTTAAAAAGCCCACTTAACAATTAAAGGGGCGACATTCATCATGCCGCGCTGACTTGCCAGAAAGTGCGCCAGCGTTTTCAAACGAACTGGGAAATAGCAACGCAGCTGACACAGGGACGAAGCGCACGATGAGCGTTTTCGCACAGGCAACAAAAAACCCGCCACGTTGCCGTAGCGGGTTTGACTTTAAATCCTTAACTGGCTAAGCCAGCGTGGGGATTAGAACTTATATCCAACACGAATCACATAGTCTGTTGTATTAAGTTTGACGTCGCCTGTAGTTGTTCCCGCTGCGCCAACAAAAGTTGCTGTCGTTTTAATCGGCAAATAAGACACAGAGCCATTGATGCTCCACTTGTCATCAATGTTGTAAATCATGCCTGCGTTGTACACCGGCGCCCAAGAAGACGTCATGCTCGCAGATGTACCACCCAATAGTTGGACCGTGGCGTTGCTATCCACTGAGATATTGTGAAACGAAACACGAGACACACCAAGTCCAGCATATGGACGCCACTTGTCTTGTGCTGTGCCAAAGAAGTATTTGCCAACAACGGTTGGCGTCCAAACGTCAATTTTGGCCGCACCAGGATGACTACCTAGTGTTGGCGAATTTAAGTCTTGTGTAACGCGAGGTGGCACACCGATAGTGAACTCAGCACCAACGTTATCCGTAAACATGTGCAACAAACCAAACGACACAGTGGTCTCACTGCTAACTTTAGCAGTTGTTCCAGCAAGTGAGCTTGTATAAACAGTGCTGTTAGTCAATGGTCCAAGGCTAGCATCTGGGTTTACGTTGGCCAAGCCAACGCCAACAATGTTGTCACCCGCTTTTTGTGCGAACGCCCCCGATGCCGCAACCAACGCAGCACAAGCCAAAGCGATTTTTGAAATAGATGTCATTTCTGTCTCCAATATGTTGCTCTTGAAATCAAAAAAGCCCCACCACTTTTTCAAGGGATGGGGCTTTTGGTCTTAACTAAATTCTTGACTAGCTTACGCTAGCGTGGGAATTAGAAAGCTTTGCTCATACCGAGAGCGGTACGCTTGACTTCAGATCCGGCGAAAGCTGTTTGGTTTGTAGCGTAGTCAACTTTTTCGTAACGAGCGTACACGCGAGTTGTTTTGCTCAAGTTGTAGTTCGCGCCCAAACCAGTGATCTTGCGGTCAAAGTTTGTAGCCGATTGATCATCAACCTTAGCCATTTGACCCATGATGTCCCATGCACCGTATGTGTAAGTTGCGCCAAACTGTTGGCTCTTACCTTTGTAGGTATCGTCGTTAGATGAGAATTGACCCAAACCAGCGTGCAACTTCAAAGCAGGCAAGACAGCGTAGGTAAGACCCAACATGTTTTGTGTGCTAGTTTCGCTAGATGTCAAAACGTTCTGAGCACCAGAGATAGCACCGGAAGCTGCAGCAAACTTCAAATAACTTTGGTAGACGCCATTGCTGCCAGCGGTGTATTTAGCGCTGGTGTACATCGCATCAACTGGACCATTGGTGTAACGCAAAGCGTATTCAGTCACGCCAACAGTGTTACCAGCTGTTGTTCCTGCTGTAACGTTGTTGTTTTGTGGTGTGTAGTTCACACCCAAAGTCACGCCGCTGAAAGCTGGAGAAACGTACTGGATTGTGTTGTTGATACGGATAGCACGTGCGCCGACGATAGCTGCAGTTGTAGTAGTTGAGCTATTTTGAGCCGTACCAGCATAGCCGTCAGCACCAGTGCTCACGCCGTTAGCGATAGAGAACTTAACGCTGTACGCAGAGCCCACGCCAGTCGAGAAAGCAGGTGATGCAACGCCAGTCACGTTACCCAAAGTGAAGCTGTTGGGTGCACCCAACTTCAAAGTACCAACATTGGCATTACCCAAGCTCAAGAAGTTTTCGCCGTTAGCGAAACCAGCTTTTTGAGCTTGTGTAACTGTTGCAGTTTGAGTAGCGCCACCGAAGTCAGCCCAGTCAGACTCAATGAAGAAACCAGCATTGTTACCGTTGCCGAGATCTTCAGTACCGCGGAATTCGATACGTGTAGTACCGGCAGAAGAGCCGAGAGTTTTAGTGCTAGCTGTACCGTCAGTGCTGCTCAAAGCAGTGTAGCCACGGTCAAAGTAACCAGTGATTTGGACAGAAGATTGTGCGAAAGCAGAAATGGCTGACAAAGCGGCCAGTGCAACGAGGGTTTTTTTCATTTCAAGGTTCTCCAAGGTTTGAACAGAGGCTCCGAGTTTTCAAAGCCAACCTCCGTTTTCGGGAAGTTGCTCGTATTGAACCAGACAGATATGCGTTGCACCATGTCAAGAGCCAAAAATAGGGGTATTGCGTTGCATCCATGCAACAAACCCAAAGCAAACCACTCGCAAACCCTTTAAAACACTGGATCAACCCAGTTACGGCCCCATTCAAAATGAGGACTAAACACGTCACGGCGCGGGCTTAAACTTCACGTATGGATGCCCTACTGATTGCCGCCGATAGTGCCTTGCGCACCGTGTTTGCCCGCCACCACGCCAACCGCCCCACCCCGATGTGGGCAGCCGAGGTGCCCACGCCCCCCCCACTGACCGATGCTGAAAAGCACGAGGCTGCCGCTTTGATGCGTGTGAACCATGTGGGCGAGGTCTGCGCCCAAGCGCTGTACACGGCCCAGGCCTTGGCCACCAAAGACAACGCGTTGCGCCAGCACTTGAGCGAGGCCTGCAATGAAGAAACCGACCATTTGGCATGGGTTGAACAGCGCCTACAAGCCCTGGGGGGACGCACCAGCCTGCTCAATCCGCTTTGGTATGCGGGTGCATTTGGCATTGGCTATGCAGCGGCGAAGCTAGGAGGCGACCGCATGAGCCTAGGCTTTGTGGTGGAGACCGAGCGCCAAGTTGAGGCTCATTTAGAAAGCCACCTTGGGCTTTTGCCAGCCAATGACGGCCCAAGTCGCGCCATCGTGGCGCAGATGAAGGTGGATGAAGCGCAGCACGCCCAAGCTGCGCAAGCAGCTGGCGCCGCCGAACTCCCCGCGCCCATGAAAGCCATGATGAAACTAGCCGCCAAGGTGATGACTACTGTGGCGCACCGGGTTTAAAGCACACCATGCGACTCAACAGCGATCAGGTCAAGGCCATCAAGCAAACCGCTCAGCAGGTACTGGGGGATGATGCGCGGGTCACGCTGTTTGGCTCCCGCACCAACGATGCGCTGCGCGGCGGTGACATTGACTTGCTGTTTGAAACACCTCGTCAGCTAGATGACCGCGTGGCGACCACAGGGCAGCTTTATGTGGCGCTGATTCGGCACTTGGGCGACCGCAAAATTGATGTACTACTAAAAGATGCGGCCACAACCGAAGCGCCCGTGATGCGCGTGGCACGCGAAACAGGAGTGCTGCTATGAGTTTGTTGTATTTGCCAGAGCACGCGCAAGCCATGCTTCAAAGCTTGGACCTCGCACGCAAAGAAGCTGAGCATTTGCGTTACAGCCAGTCCACTTTGTTTGCCCTGCCAATTGATTTGGCTTGGGTAAAAAGCCTATCCAGTCAGCCAGCGCTGGCCGAAAAGGTGGAAGCTTTTGTCAGCCGCTTTGGCCGCTTGCAAGACCACATCGGCGGCAAGCTGCTGCCTCGGTATGCAGCCTTGGTGGGTGAGCCTGCCAAAACTCAACTCGATACTTTGGCGTTTGCTGAGCGCGTAGGCTTGCTAAACAATGCCGACGCGTTCATCGCCGCAAGGGGGCTTCGCAACGCGCTGGTACACGAATACATGCACGATGCTCAAGTTTTTTTAGAAAACTTGCTGGCGGCCAACCCCGCTTGTGAGATGTTTTACAACACCACCGAGCGCGTCGCCCTCGACCTTCACCGTTTGGGCATCAGCACTTAAGAGGCAAGAGGCGCTTAAGCCTCCACCAGCTCAAAGCTGGTGGTAATTTCCGCCGTTTTGCCCAGCATGATGCTGGCCGAGCAATATTTGTCGTGGCTCATGGCAATGGCACGCTCTACCGCACTGGCTGGCACGCCTTGGCCCGTGACGGTGAAGTGCATGTTGATCTTGGTAAACACCTTGGGGTCTTCGGTGGCGCGCTCGCTGCTGATCTTCACGCTGCAGCCTTGCACGTTGTGACGGCCACGCTTCAAGATCAACACCACGTCATACGCCGTGCAGCCGCCTGTGCCAGCCAGCAACAGCTCCATCGGGCGAGGTGCCAAGTTTTGGCCGCCGTTCTCGGGCTTGGCCGCGTCGGGTGCGCCGTCCATGGCCACCATATGACCGCTGCCTGTTTCTGCAATAAATCCCATGCCTGAGCGGGTGCCAGAGTTGCCGGTCCAGCTGACGGTGCATTCCATGTTGTTCTCCAAAAAATTTGATTGGGATTGTCATACAAATGTTGCACTGCAACAAAATTTGCATACAATTTGGGCTTGTCTCCTCCACCCTCAAAAGTGGATTCATGCCCCGAGTTGCAAAACTCGGGGCTTTTTTTCGCCTCTCAGACCATGCTGATGACCAAACGCTTACCGCAAGCCTGTGCGTAGCGTCGCAGAGTGCTGAGCGAAGGGGCGTGGTTAAGGTTACCTAAACTCGATTCAATACGCGCCAGCACTGGTTGACTCACCCCCATACGCGCAGCCACATCTGCCTGGGTTAAGCCTGCTTCTTTGCGCGCTTTCAGCAGCTCGGCCAAGGCAGCAAACTCGTCTTCAAGCGCGTCATACGCTTTTTGAAACGCAGGATCAGCCGCGCGTTTTTGGGCCGCTGTTTGCTTAGGGTTAAAAGCAACAGGCTTGAATTTTTCTTGGGTTGCGTTAGCCATTCAAAACCTCTTTCATACGTTGTTTCGCGACTCGCAGTTCTTTGATGGGCGTGGCTTGGGTCTTTTTCACAAAGTCATGCAGGATGATTACGCGACGCCCCTTCATGCAGCAAAAGAAAGCCCGTCCAATCCCTTCGGGACCTCGTGCTCGAATCTCAAACAAACCATCGCCCATCGCTTTTGTGTAGGGCATACCTAGGTTCGGGCCACTCATCACCATTTGCTCTGAAATCCGAACAAAACTGGCATAAATGCCAGCAGGCCACTTATCAATCAAGGCTTGCACCGAGACTGCAAAGAACAGAATTTCTGTAGTTCATATTTTATAGCATGTATGCAATATTTAAAAATAGGGATCGATGCCGCAACTTTGGAATAAAGCGCTGGTGTGCAGAACGCGCACCACTCAGAGATTGAGTACCCACGGCTTAAGAGACAATCACCCCATGTCTACCCGCACCCCAAAAGCGCGCGCGCTGCAGCCCGCCGATTACCTGAAAAAAATCTTGACCGCCCGCGTGTACGACGTGGCCGTTGAATCCGAGCTGGAGGTGGCCAAAAACCTGAGCCGCCGAATTCACAACACCGTGCTGTTAAAGCGCGAAGACCAGCAGCCCGTGCACAGCTTTAAGCTGCGCGGCGCCTACAACAAGATGGCGCACCTCACACCCGCGCAGTTGAAGAAGGGCGTGATTTGCGCCTCTGCCGGCAACCACGCCCAAGGCGTGGCGCTGGGTGCCAAGCGCCTAGGCACCAAAGCCATCATCGTCATGCCCACCACCACGCCCAGCGTGAAGATTGAGGCGGTCAAAGCCCTCGGTGGCGAGGTGGTGTTGGCGGGCGAAAGCTACTCTGACGCCTACCAACACGCCGCCATGCTGGAAAAGAAAAACGGCATGACGTTCGTCCACCCGTTTGACGACCCCGAAGTGATTGCCGGCCAAGGCACGATTGCCATGGAAATGTTGCGCCAACACCAAGGACCATTGGATGCTGTGTTCGTCGCCATTGGCGGCGGGGGTCTGATTGCAGGCGTGGCCAACTACATCAAGGCGGTGCGCCCCGAGATCAAAGTAATCGGCGTGCAAATGGACGACTCGTCGGCCATGATGCAGTCGGTGCAAAAAGGCAAACGCATCACGCTCAACGACGTGGGTTTGTTCTCTGACGGCACAGCCGTGAAGCTGGTGGGCGAAGAAACTTTCCGCGTGTCTAAAAACTTGGTGGACAGCTACATCACCGTCGACACCGACGCCGTGTGCGCCGCCATCAAAGACGTGTTTGTGGACACCCGCAGCATCGTCGAGCCCGCAGGTGCATTGGCCGTGGCCGCGATCAAACAATACGTGGCCGAGCACAAAACCAAGGGCGAAACCTACGCCGCCATTTTGTGCGGCGCGAACATGAACTTCGACCGCTTGCGCTTTGTGGCCGAGCGCGCCGAGGTGGGTGAAGAACGCGAAGCTTTGTTTGCGGTGACCATCCCCGAGCAGCCCGGCAGCCTGCGCCGTTTTTGCGAGCTGATTGGCAAACTGCCCAGCTTTGGTGGCAGCAAATCACCCCGCAATGTGACCGAGTTCAATTACCGCATGAGCGACCAAGCCAAGGCGCATGTGTTTGTGGGTTTGACCACCGGCGTCAAAGGCGAAAGCAGCAAGATGGCTGCGCATTTCAGCAAGAGCGGTTTTGAAGCGATTGACCTCACCCACGACGAACTGGCCAAAGAGCACATTCGCCACATGGTGGGCGGGCACTCGTCACTCGCGCACGAAGAACGCATCTTGCGCTTTGAGTTCCCCGAGCGTCCCGGTGCGCTGATGAAGTTCTTGCTGGCCATGCGCCCAGGCTGGAACATCAGCCTGTTCCATTACCGCAACCAAGGCGCGGACTACGGCCGCATCTTGATGGGCCTGCAAGTACCCAAGGCCGACAACAAAGCGTTCACCGCGTTCTTAGACGGCTTGGGTTACCCATACGTGGAAGAAACGCAGAACCCGGCTTATCGTTTGTTTTTGCAACGCTGAACGCTGTGGCGGGTTTGCCTGTCGACTTGTTTCGTCGCTAGCTTATTTTTTAGCCGGCAACTCCAGCACCAAGATTTGCGGCCCATTCATCGCGGCACCTAGGCTGATGCGGCGGCCTTGGGTCGATTGCAGCACCAACCCCTCAGCCACCATCGCGCCCACGCGAAAGGGCTTGGCTGCTTTGCCATCGACCGAAATCAGTGCGGCGCCCTCATTGGGGCCGCCCGTCAACACACCTTGCAACTGAAATCGACTGGCCAAACTGGGCGCCGCTACCTCTGGTGCAGGCGCTGCGCCCAATGTGCGAGCGGCGGCAGCCGCGTCGACCTCAGGCAAAGCTTGGACAGCCGACGTGGCATTGCTCGGACTCGCGCCAGTGGCAGACCAACGTAAACCCCAAGTCACTGCGCTAAACGCCACGCCACCCCACACCAGCAACGTGACGACGGGCAACACCATGCGCGAAGACAGGCTGAAAACAGTGGCAAATGAAGGGGTGTGACGAAGCATCAGCGGATTATGATTCATCCTTGAACTGAGAACCTTGGAAATGTCCGCTATGCATACCCCCCAAAAAACCCAAAAAACCAAACGTCAACGCGGCTTCACGCTCATTGAATTGATGGTGGTACTCGCCATCATTGGCGTGTTGGCAGCCTTAGTCATTCCCAACGTGCTCAACCGTGCCGACGACGCACGCGTGACCGCTGCCAAAACCGATGTGGGAAACCTCATGCAAGCGCTCAAGCTTTACCGCTTGGACAACCAAAACTACCCCACCGCTGAGCAAGGTCTGAACGCCTTGGTGGTCAAGCCCACGGCTGGCCCCATTCCACTGAATTGGAAAAGCTACATCGACAAGTTGCCCAACGACCCATGGGGCCGTCCTTACCAATACATGAACCCCGGCGTGAAAGGTGAGGTCGATGTACTGTCACTGGGCGCGGACGGTCAACCCGGCGGCGAAGGCAAAAACGCCGACATCGGCAGCTGGCAATAAAACACGCGCCCCACCAGCCATGCAGCGCCAGCGCGGCCTGACCCTGTTAGAGCTGTTGGTGGTGCTGGCCATCATTGGCTTTGCCATGGCCGGAGTTAGCCTCTCGCTACGAGACAGCCGCCAAACCCAACTGGAGCGCGAGGCGCAACGCTTGGTTGCCATACTCGAAGCAGCACGCGCCCAATCTCGCACCAGTGGCGTGCCGCTGATATGGCAAGCCACACCTGAAGGCTTTGTCATTCGGTCTCCACAACCTCAAACCGTTCTTGCCTCGCGCACCGAGTCTTGGCTGAGCTTGGGCACACAAGCCGTTGTCAGTACGCCGATCACCCAAAATGCGGCCCCCGCCAGCCTCTTGGTGCTTGGCCCCGAGCCCATCCTTGCGCCAGCACGCATCACACTCAGCGTCATCGCCGCCAACCCCACAAGCACGCAGCCCGTGCCATCGCTGACGGTCGCCACAGATGGCCTGCGGCCTTTTCAGGTCGTGCCATGAATGTGACGCATCACGCGGCAAGGCCTCTAACTAAGGCACGCGGCTTCACATTGATTGAGGTGCTGGTGGCGCTGGCCATCGTGTCCATCGCGCTGATGAGCGGGCTCAAAGTCAGCGGCGCCCTCACCCGCAACGCACAACGACAAAGCGACGTGCTGCTCGCGCAAATTTGTGCGGACAACGCACTCAACCAACTTCGCCTCTCGCAGCAACTGCCGGGCGTGGGCAACTCACGCGTGCCCTGTCTGCAAGCCGAGCGCAACTTTGAAGTGGCCTTGACCGTGCGCACCACACCTAACCCAGCGTTTCGCCGCGTGGATGCGCAAGTGTTTGACGCGGCAACGCCTGTGCTGAACATCACCACCGTGTTGGGACGCTACTGATGCAACGTCAACGCGGCTTCACACTGATTGAGCTACTCATCGCCATCACGCTCATGGCGGTGTTGGCTGGCTTGAGCTGGCGAGGCCTAGACAGCCTCATGCGCAGCCGCGACATCACGCAAGCGCAAGTCGACAAAACCACTGTGCTGCAAACCGTGCTGGCCCAATGGCAAGCCGACCTCAATGCAGTTCAGCCGCTGCCCAGTCTCAATGACACAGGCGTGAACTGGGATGGCCGCACTTTGCGCCTGACCCGTCGCGCCACCGCTTGGCGTGCCGATGGCAGCGACGCTGGCTTGTGGGTCGTGGCTTGGACGCTGCGCAACAACCAATGGCTGCGCTGGCAATCCAACCCGGTGCAAAGCCGCACCGCCCTGCAACAAGCGTGGACCCAAGCCGAGCGCTGGGGCCAAAACGCAAGCGCTGATGACGCAGCTTTTGAAACCACGTTGATACCGCTAGACGCTTGGCAGCTCACCTACTACCGAGGCAACGCATGGACCAACCCACTTTCTAGCGCTGGCAACACCGACACTGCAAACACAACCTCAAGCAGTTCAGACGGCAATGCGCCACTCACACAACAACCCAACACACCAGGCCAAGGCGCATTACCCGACGCCATCCGCCTGCAAATTGACTTACCCGCCAGCACCGGCGTGCGTGGCCGCATCACCCTTGACTGGGTGCGTCCCAACTTCAGCAACACCAAAACATGAAGCACGTCGCACGCACCACGCATCAAGCACAAAGCGGCGCCGCGTTGTTGGCAGCCATGCTCACCGTGGCCTTGGTCGCCACTTTTGCAGCAGGCGCGCTGTGGCAACAGTGGCGCAGCATCGAAGTCGAAAGCGCTGAACGCCAGCGCACCCAAGCCCGGTGGCTACTCACCGGCGCGCTTGACTGGGCGCGTGTCATCTTGCGTGAAGACGCACGCGCGGGCGACAACAGCACCCCCACCGACCACTTGGCCGAACCTTGGGCCGTGCCGCTACAAGAAGCACGCTTGTCTAGTTTTTTGGCGGCCTTACCCGACGGCACAGGCCCCACAGAAGAAGACGAAAAACTTGCCCAACAAGTGCTGCTGTCAGGCCAAATCAACGACTTGCAAGGTCGCTTGAACGTCGCCAACTTGCTGCAAGGCGATCAGCTAGACATCAAAACCGTCATCGCCTTTGAACGCTTATTTGATGCGCTCGGCCTTCCTGCTCAACAACTGAGTTTGCTCACACAAGGCGTGCTGGCCGCCCAAAAACAAAGTGGCAACGCCCCCTTGATGCCGCAACGCCTAGGACAACTCAGCTGGTTTGGCCTGTCGCCACAAACGCTGCAAACGCTCAGCCCCTACATCACCGTGTTGCCCACACGCACCCCCGTCAACCTCAATACCGCCAGCGCACAGGTGTTGTACGCCAGCGTGCCAGGCTTGGGCCTGTCGGATGCGCTGCGCTTGGTGCAACAACGCGAACGCCAACATTGGCCCACGGTGGCGGCATTTCAAAAGGCCTTGGGCAGATCCATCAACTTAGATGGCACCCACAGCGTGAACACCCGTTATTTCGAAGTATTGGGCCGGCTACGGGCACCGCAAACCACCTTGCAAGAGCGCTCCTTGGTGCAACGTGACACCTCCGATTTGAAAGTGCTTTGGCGCGATTCTGGCTCTCTACAATGACCGTTCTCATGCTGATCATCGCGCTCCCCCACTCTGCCAACGACGCCACCTCGGGCTACGCCCACGTCCATTCGGATGGGCAGAGCGTTTTGCGCAGCGCCACAGGCGCAGCGGCTACCTTGTCAGCCCATGCCGGCGAAGTGGTGGCCGTGGTGCCACACAGCCGTTTGTCATGGTTGACGGTGCAACTGCCCCCCGCCAGCCATGGCCCACGTTTGCAACATGTGTTGCATGGCTTGCTAGAAGACCGCCTGCTGGATGATCCGCAACAACTGCACATCGTGCTTGCCCCCGAAACCGAAAACTTGGCCCGTGCAGGCGGCGAGACACTGGTGGCCGTGTGCAACAAGCAATGGCTGCGCGACGCACTCACCCCGCTGCAAGCTGCAGGGCTGACGGTGCAGCGCCTTGTGCCCGAGCTGTCCCCCAGCGACAAGCCCGTGCTTCATGTACTGGGCGAACCCGACCACTCGCAAAGCCTGCTCAGCCACGCCCACGGCGTGACGCTGCTGCCCCCCAACACCGCGCAATGGCACACCTTTGCCGAGCTCAACCAAGACGATTTACAAATTCAAGCCGAACCTGCCATGGTGGCGCGTGTGCAAAACACCCTCCAACGCCAACCCATGCTGCAAAACGCAGCGCAGCGGTGGGTCCAGTCCAGCCAATCGGCGTGGGATTTGGCCCAAGGCGAATGGGCACAAGGCCGCACCCAGCGTCTGCAGCGGCTTGCGCAAGCGGCATGGCAACACCTGCTTCACGGCCCCTCATGGCGGCCTGTGCGCTGGGGCGTGGTGGCGTGGATCGCCGTGCAAGTACTCGGCCTCAACGCCTTGGCTTGGCGCGAACACAGCGCCTTGAACGCACAACAAGCCTCGCTGCAAAGTATTTTGCAAACCACCTTTCCCTCTGTGACCTTGGTCATCGACGCCCCGCTGCAAATGCAACGCGAGGTGGATGTGCTGCAACAAAAATCAGGCGCTGCTTCTAGCACCGACTTTGAACCCCTCCTCGCAGCGTTGGCGGGCATGTTGCCAGCGGGCCAACTGCCTTCACAAATCCACTTCACCAACCACGCACTGCGCGTGCAAGGCATTGCCCTGGATGCCAATGCGTCCAACGCAGCACACCTTAAGACACAAGGTTTGAGCTTGAGCCAAGACGGCAACAACACCTGGGTGTTGCAAGCGGAGGGCGCGAAATGAGTGCGCTGGCCCAACTCCGAACACAAGCGCAAGCACGCTGGCAAGCCTTGTCCTTGCGTGAACAACGCAGCGTGTCTGTGCTCGGCGCCTTGCTCGGCGTACTGCTGTTTGGGTCCATCGCCATTGCGCCAGCGCTCAGCACCTTGCGCGACAGCGACAACCGCCGCACCCAAATTGAACAACAACATGCGCACATGCTGACGTTGCAGCAGCAAGCCAAAGCGCTGCAGACGCGCACCCCGTTGTCGCATGACGAAGCGTTGCGCAGCCTGCAAAGCCTCACGCCCGCTGCACACATCCAACTCAACGTGCAAGGTGAACGTGTGACCGCTCAGCTCAAAAGCGTGCCTGCTGCAACCTTGGCCGACTGGTTAGCGCAAGCGCGTGACCAAGCGCAAGCCTTACCCATCGAAGCCCACTTAACGCGCGGCGACACGGCAGCATCGCCTGAGGTGACGTGGGACGGCAACATGGTCTTGACCTTGCCAAACCGTGGCGCTACGCCTTAACGCCACACACCCTCTCATGCCACGCCTCCCCACCACAACCCCACGCACCAGCCAACGCTGGGCATGGACAGGTACGGGCTTGGGGCTTGTGTTGGCCTTTGTCACGCAAGCGCCCGCGCATTGGCTGACACATGCCATTGAGCAAGCCAGTGGCGAACGCGTGCTGTTACAAGACCCACAAGGCACGGTTTGGAACGGCTCCGCACAATGGGTGCTGAACGAAGGCTCGCTCAACGTGGCCGCCACGCCCCACGCAACGAGCCCCACCAACACCACATCGCTGCCCACGCGCCTGACTTGGCAACTCGCCCCACGCGTTGACTTCGCCAACCTGCGCTTGGCACTCAGCGCCACCGTGGCCTCGGCGTGTTGCACACCGCAGCCCGTGCGCGTGGATGTGTCGCCCATGTGGCGCGGCGTGCGCGTGCAGTTGAGCGATCACACCTCCAACTGGCCGGCGGCTTGGCTGATCGGCTTAGGCGCACCTTGGAACACCGTGCAGCCCGAAGGCACGTTGCAACTGCAAACGCGCAGCCTGCAATGGACACGCCAAACAGGGGGAGAACACCTGCAAGGCGAAGCCGAATTGCAGCTGCAACAGTTCGCCACGCGTTTGTCTACGCTGCGCCCCTTGGGCAACTACCGTGTGCGTGTGCAAGGCGGCGACGCCATGGCACTCACGCTCGACACACTCGAAGGCAGCTTGCAATTGAAAGGCAGCGGTCAAATAACAAACGGGCATCTGCGCTTCAACGGCGAGGCTTCAGCAGCCCCCGACGCAGAGGCTGCACTCTCTAATTTATTGAACATCCTTGGCCAGCGCCAAGGTAACAAATCGATTTTGAAAATGGGTTAACGCGTATGGCTAATCAACACAGTTTCTTCAAACCCTCTACCTTGGCGCTTGCGCTCAGCTTGAGCCTCGCACCGGCGTTACTTGGTTTGTCTCTCACACAGGCGGCGCCACCTGCCAAAAAAGCAGCGTCTACGCAGCCCATCACGCTGAACTTTGTGAACGCGGAAATCGAGTCGGTCGCGCGCACACTGGCCACCCTGTCGAACCGCAACTTGGTGGTCGACCCGCGCGTCAAAGGCACGATCAACCTCACCACTGAGTTGCCCGTGTCGCCCAACGAAGCATGGACCCAATTTTTGGCAGCGCTTCGCTTGCAAGGCTTTGCCATGGTCGAGACCAAAGGCTTGTACAAAATCGTGCCCGAGGCCGATGCCAAGCTGCAAGGCGGCAATGTGCAGCAAATTGACAACGTGGGCGGCGGCTCAGGCAACGGCCAAATCGTCACCCACATCTTCAAGCTCAACTTTGAGCAAGCCAACAACTTGTTACCCGTGTTGCGCCCGCTCATCAGCCCGAACAACACCATCAACGTCAACCCCGGCAACAACTCGCTCATCATCACCGACTACGCCGACAACCTGCAACGCATGGCCCGCATCATCGCCACGCTGGACGTGTCCAACGCCAGCGACGTGGAAGTGATTCAACTCAAGCACGCCATTGCGGTTGACTTGGCGCCTTTGGTGTTGCGCTTGATTGAGTCGGGCAGCGCCAACAACGCAGGCGTCGCCGCCCCCGGCCAAAACGGCGCCGAATACAAAACCACCTTGCTGGCCGAGCCGCGTAGCAACGCCTTGATCTTGCGTGCAGCCAACCCCGCACGCGTGGCCTTGGTCAAGTCGCTGGTGGGCAAGCTCGACCAACCCGGCAACTCAGACCCCAGCGGCAACATCCATGTGGTGTATCTGAAAAACGCAGACGCCACCAAACTGGCCACCACCTTGCGTGCGGCGGTGAGTGGGCAAGCCACGGGCCCCAACAGCACGAACGCGGCAATGGCCACGACGACAGCGCCTACGGCTTCACCACTGGCTGGCAGCACAAACACAGGAAGCACACTCGGCAGTACCACCACATCCAGTGGCTCCACCACCGGCGGGCAAATTCAAGCCGACACCGCCACCAACTCACTCATCATCACCGCACCCGAGCCGCAATACCGCCAACTGCGTGCCGTGATCGACATGCTCGACCAACGTCGCGCGCAAGTGATGGTGGAGAGCTTGATTGCCGAAGTCAACGCCGACAAAGCTGCGCAGATGGGCATTCAGTGGCAGACGGCCGCGGGTCAAGCGGGTGGCACGGTGGGCATCATTGGCACCAACTTCAACAACCAGCTCAGCACGACGCTGGGTCAGGGCAACATCATCAACGCCTCGGGCGGATCTGCAGCGCTCAGTGCACTGGGCGGTGGACTGAACATTGGCACGGCCAAACAAATTAACGGCACGTATGTGCTGAGCAGCTTGGCCACGTTTTTGCAACAAAACGGCGAAGGCAATGTGTTGTCCACACCCACATTGCTAACGCTCGACAACGAAGAAGCCAAGATCGTCGTGGGCCAAAACGTGCCCTTCGTGACGGGCCAGTACACCAACAACAACACGACCAACGGCTCGGTCAACCCCTTCCAAACCATTGAGCGCAAAGACGTGGGTTTGACGCTCAAGGTCAAGCCGCAAATCAGCGAGACAGGCACGGTCAAGCTCACAATTTTCCAAGAAGTCTCTAGCGTGGTGGCCAACTCGGTGGGCTCCACTGCGGGCTTGATCACCAACAAGCGCAGCATTGAATCCAACGTGTTGGTAGACGACGGCTCCATCATCGTGCTGGGCGGCTTGCTGTCAGACGAATACTCAGGCGCAGCCAGCCAAGTACCTGGCTTTGGCGACATCCCAATTTTGGGCTGGCTGTTCAAAAGCGAAAGCCGTTCACGCAGCAAAAAGAACTTAATGGTGTTCTTGCGCCCTGTTGTCGTGCGCGATGCCGCAGCGTCTGACGCCCTGAGCAACAACCGCTACCAACAAATGATGGGCTTGCAGCAAGCGGCTCAGCCTGGTTTCAACCCCATCTTGGGCTCGGGCAACTCACCCGTGTTGCCACCGGCCCCAGTGCCCAAACCCAAGGCAGAAGCCAAACCGACCAGCGACAGCCCTGCCGATGCGCCTCAGTCTGCTGCGCCTGCGGCCACACCCGCCCAATAACCCATGCGCCGCCCGCTGCCCTACGCCTTTGCCCGCACCCACCAGCTGCTGCTGGAGGACGATGGCCACACGCTCACGCTGTGGCACAGCGACGCGCCCGACTTAAGCGCGTGGAGCGAGGTGACCCGCCGCCACGCTGTGCAGTCGTTTGAGTACACCGACAAAGCCACGCTGGCCAAACGCATCAGCGAAGCCTACGCGCAAGCCGACAGCAACGCGGCTGCGGTGGTGAGCGAGGTAGAAAGCGACGCCGACCTCACCCGCATGATGCAAGAGCTGCCCGCGGTGGAAGACTTGCTCGAAGCCGCAGACGACGCGCCCATCATCCGCATGCTCAACGCGCTGCTGACGCAAGCCGCACGCGATGGCGCGAGCGACATTCACATCGAACCGTACGAGCGCCACAGCAGCGTGCGCTTTCGTGTGGACGGCACGCTGCGCGAAGTGGTGCAACCCAACCGCGCTTTGCATGCGGCGCTGATTTCGCGCTTGAAGATCATGGCCGAGTTGGACATTGCCGAGAAGCGTTTGCCGCAAGACGGCCGCATTTCGCTGCGCTTGGGCCAACGCGCCATTGACGTGCGTGTTTCCACCTTGCCCAGCGCACACGGCGAACGCGCGGTGCTGCGTTTGCTCGACAAGTCAGAGAGCAAACTCACGCTGCAAGCCGTGGGCATGGAGGGCGAAACGCTACGCCGCTTTGAGAGCTTGGTGAAGCAACCCCACGGCATCATCTTGGTGACCGGCCCCACGGGCTCGGGCAAAACCACCACGCTGTACGCCGCGCTGCAAGGGCTGGACGCCACACGCAACAACATCATGACGGTGGAAGACCCGATTGAGTACGAGCTAGCCGGCGTGGGCCAAACTCAAGTCAACGCCAAGATTGATTTGGACTTTGCCAAAGCCCTGCGTGCCATCCTGCGCCAAGACCCCGACATCATCATGATTGGTGAAATTCGCGATTACGAAACCGCGCAAATCGCCATTCAAGCCTCGCTCACCGGCCACTTGGTGCTGGCCACGCTGCACACCAACGACGCCGCCAGCGCCATCACCCGCTTGACCGACATGGGCGTGGAGCCCTTCTTGCTCAGCTCGTCGCTACTGGGCGTATTGGCGCAGCGCCTGCTGCGCAAAACGTGTACGCATTGTTCAGGCAAGGGATGTGAGGTGTGCGGCCACAGCGGCTACCAAGGCCGCACCGGTATTTTTGAATTGCTCACCACCAACGACGACATCCGCGCCCTCATCCACAACCAAGCCAGCGAAGCGCAGCTGCGCGATGCCGCGCTGCGCAACGGCATGTCGCTGATGCGTGACGATGGCGAGCGCTTGGTGCGCTTGGGAATTTCTACGCGTGAAGAGCTGGTGCGCGTGACGCGAGACTAACCCCTGAAGCAGCCCCACCATGCCCGCCTACGCGTTTGAAGCCCTAGACCCCCAAGGTCAAACCCGCCGTGGTGTGTTGGAAGCCGACACCGCACGCACCGCACGCAGCCAATTGCGCGCGCAAGATTTGGTGCCACTCAAAGTCGAGCCCGTGCAACGCAGCAACAACACGGGCATGAACACCGTCATTTGGGAAAGCAAGGTCTTCAGCACCACCGCACTGGCCGTGTGGACGCGTCAGCTCTCGGGCTTGGTCAATGCAGGTTTGCCGCTAGAGCGTGCACTGGCCGCCCTGAGCGACGAAGCCGAAACACCGCGCCAGCGCGATTTGGTATCGGCTCTGCGCACCGAGGTGAACGCGGGCGCACCGTTTGCCAAAGCGCTGAGCCAACACCCACGCGAGTTCAGCGCCATCTTCACCGCCGTGATTGGTGCGGGCGAGCAAAGCGGCCACTTGGGGCTAGTGCTTGAACGCTTGGCCGACGATTTGCAAGAACAACAAAACTTGCGCAGCAAGCTGTTGGCCGCAGGTCTGTACCCGGCCATCGTGTGCGTGGTGGCTTTGGTCATCGTGTTGTTTTTGCTGGCCTATGTGGTGCCGCAAGTGGCGCAAGTGTTTGGCAGCAACCAGCAACAGTTGCCCGCGCTCACCAGCTTTATGTTGGCCTTGAGCAGCTTTGTACAAAACTTTTGGCTGTGGGGCTTGCTGCTGATTGCCGCGCTCACCGCAGGCAGCCATGTCGCATTGAAGCAAGCCGATGTGCGCTTGCGTTTTGATGCCGTCTGGTTGCAGCTGCCACTGGTTGGCCGCTTGGCCCGTGGCTACAACGCCGCCCGTTTTGCCAGCACCTTGGCCATGCTCGCCACCGCAGGCGTGCCGATTTTGAAAGCACTGCAAGCGGCAGCAGACACACTCAGCAACACGGCACTCAAACGCGATGCGCAAGACGCGCTGGTGCTGGTGCGCGAAGGTGCGCCGCTGGCCTCGGCGCTTGCGCAACATGCACGTTTTCCGCGCTTGCTGGTGATGTTCTCGCGCTTGGGCGAACAAACCGGCACACTGCCCACCATGCTGCAACGCGCCGCCGCGCAGCTGAGCGAAGAGGTGCAGCGTCGTGCTTTGCAGCTGGCCACAATTTTGGAGCCCTTGCTCATCGTCGCCATGGGCGCGATGGTCATGCTCATCGTGTTGGCGGTGATGCTGCCCATCATTCAACTGAATCAATGGGTCAGATAAGCCCCCACGCTCGGCACTGCCGTGTCCTCGCTGCCCCCCGAGGGGGCTGGTCCGCCTTGGGAGCGGCCCAGCGGCAGACCGTATTTGGAGAATACACATGAGCATTTCACTCGACGGTAAATTGGTGGTGGCCATTTCGTCACGCGCCCTGTTCGACTTTGAAGAAGAAAACCAAGTCTTCGAACAAGGCGATGACCGCGCCTATATGAACTTGCAGCTCGACCGCCTAGAAACACCCGCCAAACCCGGCGTGGCTTTTTCACTGGTGCAAAAGTTGTTGGCATTCAACACGTCTGAGGCGCAACGCGTGGAGGTGGTCATCCTCTCGCGTAACGACCCTGTCAGCGGCATGCGTGTGTTTCGCTCGGCGCAGCACTACAGCTTGCCCATTCAGCGCGGTAGCTTCACACGCGGGCAATCGCCTTGGCGCTATTTGCGCCCGCTCAACGCCAACTTGTTTTTGTCCACGCATTTGTCGGATGTGCGCTCAGCGCTCGATGCAGGCGTGCCCGCCGCGCAGGTGTACCCACACTCGGCCCATGCGTCTGAGGCCAACCCACACGAAGTGCGCATTGCGTTTGACGGCGACGCGGTGCTGTTCAGCGACGAGGCAGAGCGCGTGTTTCAAACCCAAGGCTTGGACGCGTTTCAACAGTACGAAAAAACCAACGCCGCGCACCCCTTGCCTGCTGGCCCCTTCAAGCCCTTGCTTTCCGCCTTGCAAGTGCTGCAACAAGCGGGCACACCGCACATGCGCATTCGCACCGCACTGGTCACGGCACGCAGCGCGCCTGCACACGAGCGCGCCATTCGCACGCTGATGAACTGGAACATTGAAGTGGACGAAGCCATGTTCTTGGGCGGACTTGAGAAAGGCGAGTTCTTGCGCGAGTTTGAACCCGACTTTTTCTTTGACGACCAAACCGGCCACATCGAATCTGCCGCCCGCCACGTGCCCGCAGGCCATGTGGCCAGCGGCGTGCGCAACACTGAAGTTTAAAAACACATGAACGCATTTAAAACCGTTGCCCACAACGTGGCGACGAATTGGCAAAAAAACCGCTTGCAGCTCAGCCGCGTTTGGGCCTTGTCGCTTCCCTATTTCAAGTCCGAAGAAAAATGGCGCGCCCGCTTGCTGCTGGCCGCGTGCGTGGGTTTGAACCTCGGCATGGTCTACATGATGGTGCTGCTGAATGACTGGAACCGTGTGTTCTACGACGCGCTGCAAAACCGCAATGCCGAGGTGTTTTGGCATCAGCTCGGTGTGTTTGCCATGTTGGCGACGTGCTTCATCATCGTGGCGGTGTACCGCTTTTACCTCACGCAGTTGCTAGAACTGCGTTGGCGTGCGTGGATGACGCGCGACTATTTGCAGCGTTGGCTCAAAGGCCATGTGTTCTACCAGCTTGAACTGCAAAGCAAGAACGGCACAGACAACCCCGACCAACGGATTCAAGAAGACGTGCAACAGTTCACCGCTGACACGGTGGGCTTGTCACTCGGTTTGCTCGACGCCACCGTCACGCTGCTGAGCTTTGTGGGCATCTTGTGGGGGCTCTCAGGCGGCTTTAGTTTTGAGGTGTCGGGCGAGACCTACAACCTGCCCGGCTTCATGGTGTGGATGGCCTTGGCCTACGCGCTGGCAGGCAGCTTGATCGGTCACTTCATTGGCCGCTCGATGGCCTCGCTCAACTTTGCGCAGCAACGTTTGGAAGCTGACTTTCGTCATCACCTCATGCGCGTGCGCGAATACAGCGAGGCCATTGCGCTTGACCGTGGTGGCCGCGTAGAACGCCTGTCGTTGCAAGAGCGATTTGCGCAAGTGCTGGACAACTTCATGCGTTTGTTGCGCGTGCAAAAACGCTACACCTGGTTCAACTCGGGCTACGGCCAAGCTGCGGTGGTGTTCCCCATGCTGGTGGCGTCGCCGCGCTACTTCAGCGGGGCCATTCAGCTGGGTGAGCTGATGCAAATTTCATCCGCGTTTGGCCAAGTGCAAGAGTCGCTCAGCTGGTTCATCAGCAACTACAGCCGCTTGGCATCGTGGCAAGCCACCACGCTGCGTTTGACGAGTTTTCAAGACCAGATGATGGCCATCAAAGTGAACGAGGTGGCGGAGCCCGAGGCTGCACCGCTGTCGTTCACGGGTGCCACCGCCATCACGCACACGGGCATCAACGCTTTGCACACCACGCCGCTCACTGTGTCTCTCCCCAATGGCGACGTGTTGCTGGCCGACACCTCGCTCAACGCCGCCGCCGGTGACACGGTGTTGATTCGTGGCCCCTCGGGCTGCGGCAAATCCACCTTGCTGCGCGTGTTGGCTGGCATTTGGCCGCACGTCACCTCGCCCACGCACGACCGCCGTGGCGAGCCCATCACCTACGGCCCTGTGGTGCTGCCTGAGCGCAGTGTGTTTATGCCGCAGCGCCCGTACTTCCCCGAAGGCACCTTGCGCCAAGCGCTGGCCTACCCCGACAGTGCAGAGAATTACGCCGATGAAGCACTGAAGAACGCTTTGTACGACGCGCTGTTGCCGCACTTGGTGAACGACCTCGACATAGCCGGCCACTGGACACAGCAACTCTCGGGCGGTGAGCAACAACGCTTGGCTTTGGCGCGTGTGCTGTTGAAGCGCCCACGCTGGGTGTTTGCCGACGAAGTCACGAGTGCATTAGACGAAGCGGCTGAAAAAACGCTGTACGAGAAGCTGCTGACCATGGTGCGTGAAGAAGGTGGCGGCTTGGTGTCTATCGCCCACCGCCCCAGCGTCGCCAGCCATCACGAAACCGTGTGGCAATTTGTGCCTGCGCCTGAAGGCAGCGCGGCCAAATTTGTACTGGTCGCTGAATGACAAAAAGCGTGTGCCGCTAAGCACACGCTTTTCATGAAGCGCTAAAGCCCTCTAAGCCACCTGAGCGCTTAAGCCTTCCAGCGCTCCCAGCCCTTAGCCCGCAAATCACAAGCGGGGCAGGTGCCGCAGCCATAGCCCCAATCGTGTCGGTGTGTGCGGTCGCCCATGTAGCAGGTGTGCGTGTGCTCGACGATGAGATCTACCAGCTGTTTGCCACCATCGGCGTGTGCTTTTTGCCCAAGGTCAAACGCCAGCTGCCACGTTTGGGCTTTGTCGATCCACATCAAAGGTGTCTCGATCAACAAGCGGCGGTCCATGCCCAGTGACAAGGCAATTTGCATGGCCTTCATGGTGTCGTCGCGGCAATCGGGGTAGCCAGAAAAATCGGTTTCGCATACACCGGTGACGATGACATCCAAATCACGGCGATAGGCCAAGGCTGCGGCGAGGGTGAGGAACAACAGGTTGCGCCCTGGCACAAAGGTGTTGGGCAGGCCAGAGGCTTCCATCTTGAACGCCATGTCGCGTGTGAGAGAGGTCTCGCTCACTTGCCCCAAGACACCCAAATCGAGCAAATGGTCTTCGCCCAGTTTGTGCGCCCACTGTGGGAACTGCGCCCTCACTTGAGCCAGCACCTGCACGCGAGCGTCTAGCTCCACCAGATGGCGTTGGCGGTAATCAAACGCCAAGGTTTCCACCCGTTCGTATTGCGAGAGTGCGTGGGCCAAACAAGTGGTGGAATCTTGTCCACCTGAAAACAATACCAGTGCGTTGCGATGCATATATTTGAAACACTAAACTCAGCGACATGCTGTTTCAAATATTTTCCCTTATCTTGCAATTCGCCACCGGCTTGGTGGCGGGTACTTGTTTGCTGCGCGTGTACATGCATTTGCAGCGCATCAACCTGTCGAGCAGCTCGGGCAACCCGCTCGCGCCATTTGTGTTTGCCGTGACCAACTGGATCGTCTTGCCCGTGCGCCGCTTTGTGCCGGGCATTGGTCGCTTGGATACCGGTAGTTTGGTGGCTGGCTATTCCGTGCTGTTGGCCAAGTACGCGTTGCTGTGGTTATTGGCCGGCGCTACGGCACATTGGTTGTCTTTGGTCACACAAGCGGGGTTTGACTTAGCGTACGTGGCGCTTTCCAGCCTGCTGTGGTTGGTGATTGCGTATGCCTTGGCGTCGTGGTTCAACATCGGCACTGGCGCACGTTATTTTTTGGCGCAACTGGTAGAGCCTATGCTGCGTCCCATTCGCCGCATCTTGCCGCACATCGGCGGGGTGGACTTGTCGCCCATTGCCCTGATGTTGTTGGTTCAAATTGCTGAAATTGTTTTGCACAGTCTGCAGGTCCAATTCATTTTCTAAAGGAGTGGGCATGACGGCTGTGAAACGTTTATTGATCCCGCTTTGTATCGCCGCCGCCAGCAGCATGCACGTCATGGCGCAAACGCAGGCCACTTTGGCGCCTGTTGTCACCATCGCCTCCCTCGACATCCAGCGCTATATGGGGACTTGGTATGAGATTGCCAAATTTCCAAACCGCTTTCAACGCAAGTGCGTGGCTAACACCCGTGCGCACTATTTGGCCCAAGGTGATGGCAGCGTGCAAGTGCTCAACAGCTGTGTGACCGCCGATGGCGACACCATGGATGCCTTGGGTAAGGCTCAGCAAGTCGGGTCTACCACCTCGGCCAAACTTAAAGTTAGGTTTGCGCCTGCGTGGCTGAGCTGGCTGCCGCAAGTGTGGGGGGACTATTGGGTGATTGACCTTGACCCCGACTACCAGCTGGCCGCCGTGAGCGATGCCAAACGCGAATACCTGTGGGTGCTATCGCGCGCACCGCAGGTCAATGCCAAAGCCTATGACGCCCTGCAAGACCGCCTCAAAGCACAAAACTTTGAGATAGAAAAACTCGAACGCACCACACAACACTGAAAGATCTGCCATGAAAGTCAAACAAATCCTCACCGACGTGCAACTAGTCATCGCGGACCTCGAAGTGCATTTGAATGGCGAGCTGCGCAGCAGCCCCACGCTGTGCGCCTTGATTCCTGCCGCGAATGGTCATGAAGAAAAAATCATTCCGCTCAACACGCCCGATGGCCGTCCCATCTTCATGAATGCAGAAAATGCCATCAAGCCAGACCAAGACTGAGGCCACGCGCCTGCGGCCTCGTTTTTTAAGCAGTTTTTTTGCGCAACTCGTAAATGGTCAACAAACCGCCCGCTGTGCCGCAGAGGGCAATTAAGCCAATACCCATCATCGAAAAGTGATCGGGCACATGGTCAAACACCAGCCAACCACCTAGCATGGCAAAGCCAATTTGGGCGTACATGTATGGCATCAGCGTGCCAGCGGGTGAGCGTTCAAAAGCCATGATCAACAAAAAGTGGCCCGCACCGCCCGCCACGCCCATGAGCACCAATTCCAACAGCGCCCGTGTTTCGGTGACGGGCACCCAAAACCAATACAGTGGGATAGAAGCTAAAGCTGTGCCCACCCAAGTGGTGTAGAACTGCGTGGTCATCGCGTCTTCGGTACGTGTCATCTTGCTGGTGAGCAACTGAAACGCCGTGTTGACGATGACCAACGCCAGCGGGATGAGCAGTGGCCAACCAAACACATCAGTACCAGGCCGCACGATGATGAGCGTGCCCATAAAACCACCACACACCAGCCACACACGCTGCGCGGACACATGCTCGCCCAGCATGCGTGCGGCCAGCAAGGTGACCAACAGGGGCACCACCATCACGATGGCGGTGAACTCCCCCACGGGCAAAATCTTCAAGCTCAAAAACGCAAGGCCTGTAACGGAGGCCAACAACACACCGCGTGTGACTTGCTGACGGGGGTTGTTGGTTTTTAAAACAGCCAAGCCCTTGATGGGCAAGACCACCGCCGTGGTGAGCAAGGCTTGGAAAAAATAGCGCGCCCAAATGGCCATCATTACCGGCACCACCGTGGTCACACGCTTGGTCGTGGTGTCTAGCGTGGCAAAGCACATGACCGCCATCAGCAACAAAAAGATGCCGAATAAGGCAGAGGGCGCTTTCTTATGGGGCATCAGGTTTTCTGTTTGGCATGCCGTAAATTGTTGCAGCGGTCGTGGCTAATAGCCAAATTCTCTTGGTGGCTGTTGCCGCCTTCGCTCAGCGGCTGGATGTGCTCCAGCGTGGCGTCTGCGTGCGTCACATGCTCACCACAGACCCAACACGGCACCACGCCATGCAACTGGCGCGATACCGTTTTGTAGATCTTGTCGCGAGTGAGCTTGAGGCGGCTCAAGGTGCTCACTTCAAACGTGCAGCCAAGGTCTTGGCGTAAGCATCAAAGTCTTGGATAGGGCGCTTGGCCACGCCAGACGCTTGGGCCGCACGCGCCACCGCAGGCGCAATGCGCTGCATTAAGCGGGTGTCAAAAGGCTTAGGAATGATGTTGTCCACACCAAACGTCAAATCCAAACCGGGGTAAGCGGCTTGCACTTCGGCGGTCACTTCGAGCTTGGCCAAATCTGCGATTTCGCGCACACAAGCGATCTTCATCGCGTCGGTGATTTTGGTGGCACCGCAATCCAAAGCGCCACGGAAGATGTACGGGAAGCACAACACGTTGTTGACTTGGTTGGGGTAGTCAGAGCGGCCTGTGGCAATGATGCAATCAGGGCGCACGGCTTTGGCCAACTCGGGGCGAATTTCTGGCTCGGGGTTGGCCAAGGCCAAGATCAGCGGCTTGTCAGCCATGGTCTTGACCATGTCTTGTGTCAACACGCCGGGGGCTGAGCAACCCAAGAACACGTCTGCGCCATTGACCGCATCGGCCAAGGTGCGCAGCTCGGTCTTTTGTGCAAAGCGGGCTTTGGACTCGTCGTAACCACCGGGGCGACCCTCGTAAATCACGCCTTTGGAGTCGCACACATAAATGTTCTCAAGCTTCACGCCCAAGCCCACAAACACGCCCAAACAAGCCAAGGCGGCAGCGCCTGCGCCTGACGCAGCGACTTTGATGTTGGCAATGTCTTTGCCCGCCAGCTCCAAACCGTTCAACATGGCCGCAGCCGAAATGATGGCGGTGCCGTGCTGGTCGTCGTGAAAGACGGGGATGTTCATGCGGTCGCTGAGTTTTTTCTCGATGTAGAAGCACTCAGGCGCTTTGATGTCTTCAAGGTTGATGCCACCAAAGGTGGGCTCCATGGCGGCGATGATGTCGACCAGTTTGTCAGGGTCGCGCTCGTCGAGTTCGATGTCAAACACGTCAATGCCCGAGAATTTCTTGAACAAGCAGCCCTTGCCCTCCATCACAGGCTTGCCGGCCAATGCGCCAATGTCGCCCAAGCCCAGCACGGCGGTGCCATTGGTGATGACGCCAACCAAGTTGCCACGGCTGGTGTACTCGTAAGAGGTTTGTGGATCTTTCTCAATTTCCAAGCAGGGGTACGCAACGCCGGGGGAATAAGCCAAGCTCAAATCGTTTTGGTTATCCAAAGGGTGAGTTGGCTCCACGCTGATCTTGCCCTTGGTGGGCACGCGGTGGTAGTCAAGGGCTGCTGTGCGTAATTCTTGTTCTGCAGGGGTCATCTAAGAAGGCTCCGAATTATTTTAAAAATGGGGGATATCCTACCCACTCTGACACTAGGTTCTTGGCTTCAAGACAACAAACACCGACATCGCCAAAACCGACACGATGGTCGACCCCGCAAATGCCCATTCGGGCGAGAGTGCCCACAAAGCGCCCGCGCCCAAAGAGGCTGGCAGATACAAAACACCCGTGACAAAGCCATAAATGCCCATGGCCGAGGCGCGTCGGTGCGGCTCCAAATCGGCAATAAATGCCTTGCTTTGTGATTCGTCGATGGCATAAAAAAGGCCATAAACAGCAAACACGGCCATCATCTCCCAGCGCGTACTGACCGTCATCAACCACAGGTTTATGCCTGCGTACAGTGCATATCCCAGCAGCACGATGCGGTGACGTCCCACTCGGTCCCCTAGCTTGCCGACCCACGGCGCAAACAGCACGCAAGTGATGTTGAACAAGGCGTAGAGCAACACAATCTCCGTCACGCCAAACCCCACGGCATGGGCCTTGAGCAAAATAAAACCAAGGCTGAAATAGCCCAAGGCAAACACGCCAGCGGGCCACAAAAAACGCTTAAAGCCTGGGCTCAACTGATGCCAGTTCTCACGCATGGGTTCTCGCACATGCACAGGCGCCGTTTGTTCAGGGATACGCGTGAGCACCCACACGCTCATGACAGCGGGCATAAACGCGACCAAGAACAAGGTCGCATAAGCACTGGCCGATTCGCCCAACCATGACAGCAAGGCATAGGCCACCAATGGCCCAAATACCGCGCCAGCTTTGTCCAACGCTTTGTGCACACCAAAGGCATAGCCTCGCGTCGCTTGACCCGAGATGGCCGACAACCACGCATCGCGCGGCGCCCCCCGAAAGCCTTTGCCCAAACGCTCTAGAACTCGAAACACCGCCAAGGCGGCAATGGACGAGGACAACAACAAAATTAATTTAGCGAGCGTAGAAAAACCATAACCCGCAATGACGAACCCTTTGCGCTGGCCACTTCGGTCCGACAGCCAACCCGCCAGATAGTTGAGCGAGGAGGCTGACAAGTCGGCCATGCCCTCAATCAGCCCTAACAACGCTACGGACGCGCCAGCGATGGTGGTGAAGAAGATGGCGAACACCGAGAAAATCATCTCCGAACTCAGATCGGTGAGAAAACTCACCACCCCGAGCTTGATGACATCGGGATGAAGTTTCGGCGTGTCTGGCGGCGTAGGTTGGTTCATAAGACACGTTCATTCTCCACCCAGCTCATGCGTCAGTACAACTCAGCCGCGTCAGCTAGCGTGAGGTACATACACTTATGCCCTCCCACAAGCCAAACTCAAGCCGCCCACACCATGCAAGCCCTGCTCAACGCCATCGCCACGATGGCCCTGCCCACTGACGCACAGCGCGTGTTCCATGGCCGTGGCGGCTTGCACGCGGGCTGCGAGCAATGGGCACTAGACGCCTTCCCGCCCGTGTTGGTTCTGACCAGCTTTCTGGCTGTCAGCGAGGATGAACTGGTCACCATAGGCGCCGCCCTGTCAACACGCTGGGCACAGATTGCCCCAGACCAGCCGCTCAATTGGGTGTTTCAGTGCCGTGCCGAGGGGCATCTTGAAACCCGCTTGATGCGTGGCACTGTCCCCGACCCACATGTGGTGACCGAGAACGGCACAAGTTTTCGTGTGCATGTGCTCAAAGGGCAAAACCATGGCTTGTTTCTCGACATGGCCGAAGGCCGCGAATGGGTCAGACAGTGGGTTCGTCAGCACGTCGCCACACAGCCACGCCTGAAAGTGCTCAATTTGTTTGCCTACACCTGCGCGTTCTCGGTGGTGGCGCTGCAAGCCGGTGCCAAACACGTGGTGAACGTGGACATGAGCCACGGAGCCATGGCCATCGGCCAACAAAACCACCCGCTCAACAGCATCAGCACAGGGGCAAGTTTTTTGGCACATGACATTTTCAAAACCTGGGGCAAGATCACACGCAGCGGCCCCTACGGCTTGGTCATCGTCGACCCGCCCAGCTACCAAAAGGGCAGCTTCATCGCCACCAAAGACTACGCCAAACTCATGCGCCGCTTGCCCGAACTGCTGGCCCCTGGCGGCCATGCGCTGCTGTGTTTGAACGCCCCCGAGCTGGGCTTGGCTTTTTTACAAGACCAAATGCAAGAGCTAGCCCCAGAACTGAACTTTGTGCAGCGCGTGGCCAACCCTGCGGCGTTTGCCGATGTGTCGCCCGAACGCTCGCTCAAAGTGCTGGCGTATCAACTGCCGCCTTTGCCTATGACTGTGCAACTGGAGGGACAAGCATGAGGTCGCACATCTCCATCGTCAACGTCGACAACTGCGACACCTGGACCCGCTACCGCAATGGCCTGTGCAGCACGTGCGCAGCCAACTGCTGCACCATGCCCGTCGAAGTGAAGTTGCCCGACTTGGTGCGCCTAGAGTTGGTCGACCCGTTTGAAGCTGAACACGAAGAGCCCAAACAAATTGCCAAACGTCTGCAAAAGATGGGGGTGATTGAGCGCTTCAATTTCAAAAACAGCATCTTCACCTTGTCACGCCGAGCCAATGGTGACTGCCAAAATTTGGATGCCAAAACACGGCGTTGCACCGTGTATGAAAAAAGGCCCAACACATGCAGATTACATCCGCAGGTAGGGCCTAAACCTGGGTATTGCCCGTATGGGGCGATGCGCTAAACGCGGGCTATGGCTTGACCTCGACAGACTCAAGCTCAATCAACTTGTCGACCATCGCATTCATTTGATTTTCCAGTTTTTGCACAACGCGTTCGTCCTCAATACTTTTGCTTTTGAACAACGCAATGTTGGCAGCCGCTAATGTCCCGTACAAGGCATCGATCTGCTGCTGTAAATCTTCTATTATTTTTTTACTCATAAGAAATCGATAAAAAGTGTGATCGATTCTCTAACCAACACGCATCAACTTCAATACGCCCATTGGCGTACACAACGACTCAACCAACAGTTCAGTGGCGTCTGAGTGGTTCGAGTAGTTCGCTCAAGCCATTGTGGTCAATCTCTTGCATCAGGTTGAGCAGTCGCCCAATTTCACCTTTTGGAAAACCTTCGCGTGCAAACCAATTGAGGTAGTTGCCAGGCAAGTCAGCCAACACCGTGCCTTGGTATTTGCCAAAGGGCATGCGCAAGGTAACCAGTTTTTGTAAATCTTCAGGATTCATGACACGACAGATCAGTTGAGCGCGTCCAACAAATCCTGCGTATCGCGAATGATGGGCTGCGCCAATTGCAGCAACAAATGCCCATCAAGCGCCTGCATGGCCCAACGATTCGACGCCTCCAACACGGGGTGCGTGTGCAGGTATTGCGGCACTTCCACATCGGGTGCTTGCTGTTTGAAGGCGTGCAACATGCTGAGGTAACCCAAAAAATACAAGCTGTACATCAGCGCATTGGCTGCCTCTTGGGTAATTTCGCGACGTCCCACCAATTGCAAAAATGAAGCCTTGGCAGTCTCAATGGTGGGTAGCTCATTCGCATGGAGTTGGAACTCTTCGTCCAACATTTTGCAGGCTTTGTCCCACTGCGCTTGCACTTCGGTAGTTTGGTTCATCATTTCAAAAATCTGCTTAAGCCAGCATCGTACCCTTGCATTTCTTAGCGCCACAGCGACAAACATATTTCGCGCGCAATGCGTCCGTCAACGGCTCGTCACTGACCAAACCGTAGTTGAATGTCAGCTCCTCACCGCGCCACACTTGGCGTCGCGTTTGGATGAACACACGGCCTTTGATTTCTACGGGCTCACAGTTAGGGCGGCACGAGTGGTTGATCCAACGCGAGGCGTTGCCGCCATACAAACCATCAATCACCCGCGTGTCGTCGATGTGAAAGTAAAACGTGTGCTCGGGGTTGCTTGGGTCGTGCGGATGGCGGCGCTGCGCTTCGGCCATGCTGATGATTTCGCCCACGTACTCAACCACGGTTTCGCCTGCAGCCATGTGACACAAGGCGAACACGCCTTTGCCGTGTACGCGAGAGGACAGGACTTCTATGCGGGGCGCACTCGGCACACGCGCAGCGCGAGCCGCCTTTTGCGTCATTCCACCGTCACCGACTTAGCCAAGTTACGCGGCTTGTCCACATCCGTGCCACGCGCACACGCCGTGTGATAGCTGAGCAACTGCAACGGCACGACGTGCAGAATAGGTGAGAGCACGCCATAGTGCTCGGGCATGCGAATGACGTTCACGCCTTCGCTGCTTTCAATCTTGGTATCGCCATCGGCCAGCACATACAACACGCCACCACGGGCGCGCACTTCTTGCATATTGCTCTTGAGCTTTTCTAGCAAGGCATCGTTAGGCGCAACCGTCACCACGGGCATGGCGCTGGTGACCAGTGCCAAGGGGCCATGCTTCAACTCACCAGCAGCATAGGCCTCGGCGTGGATGTAGGTGATTTCTTTGAGCTTCAACGCGCCTTCGAGCGCGATGGGGTAATGCGTGCCACGGCCCAAGAACAAGGCGTTTTCTTTGCTCGCAAAATCTTGCGACCACGCGATGAGCTGCGGCTCTAGCGCCAGCACAGCTTGCAAAGCGGCGGGCAGATGGCGCATGTCTTTGATGTGCTGGGCTTCTTCTTCATCGCTCAAACGGCCTTTGGTTTGCGCCAAAGCCAAAGTGAGCAAGAACAAACCGGCCAGCTGCGTGGTGAAGGCTTTGGTGGATGCCACGCCAATTTCTGCGCCTGCACGTGTGACGTAAGCCAGCTTGCACTCGCGCACCATGGCGCTGGTGGACACGTTGCAAATGGTGAGCGTGTTCGTCATCCCTAAGCTTTGCGCGTGGCGCAACGCAGCCAAGGTGTCGGCGGTCTCGCCCGACTGGCTGATGGTGACCACCAAGCTGTTGGGGTTGGGCACGGATTCGCGGTAGCGGTATTCGCTGGCAATTTCCACTTGGCAAGGCACTTTGGCAATGGCCTCAATCCAATACTTGGCCACGCAGCCGCTGTAGTAGCTGGTGCCGCAGGCGAGGATGAGCACGTTGTCGATGGCTTTGAAGATGCGATGCGCACTTGCGTTTGTTTCACCGCGATCGCCAATGCCATCGAACAACTCGGGCGTGATGCCCTCAATGCCTTCGAGCGTGTCGGCAATGGCGCGCGGCTGCTCGAAAATTTCTTTTTGCATGTAGTGGCGGTAAGGCCCCAACTCGGCAGCGCCGCTGTGCGCTTGCACGGTTTTGACTTCGCGTGTCACGGCTTTGTGGTGGCGGTCTTGCACCCAGTATTTGCCAATTTGAATGTCCACCACGTCGCCCTCTTCGAGGTAGACGATTTGATCGGTCACGCCCGCCAAGGCCATGGCGTCGCTGGCGAGGAAGGTTTCGCTGTGTTCTTTGCCCACACCCAAAATGAGCGGTGAGCCTGCGCGCGCACCAATGACGCGGTGCGGTTCGTCTTTGTGAAACACAGCAATGGCATACGCGCCATGCAGCTGCAAAACAGCGGCTTTGACGGCTTCAAACACATCGCCGTTGTAGAGGCTGTCGACCAAGTGGGCGATGACCTCGGTGTCGGTTTGGCTTAAAAACTCGTAGCCCTTGGCTTGCAGTGCAGCACGCAGTTCGTCGTGGTTTTCGATGATGCCGTTGTGAACTAGGGCAACGCGGCCGGTTTTTGATTCGTCCGCGCCAGCGCCCGTGCCGTGGCTGAAGTGCGGATGAGCGTTGTGCACCGCAGGCGCGCCGTGCGTGGCCCAGCGGGTGTGCGCAATGCCTGTACCGCCTTCGATGTGGTCGGCCTTGACTTGGTCCATCAGCTCAGACACACGTGCCGTGCTGCGCGCGCGTTGAAGCCCCCCATGAATGGCGCCTTGCTTGCCGCCGAGGCTGGCCGAGTGCACCGCCACGCCGCAGGAGTCATAGCCTCGGTATTCCAGCCGCTGCAAACCTTGCACGAGGATGGGAACGATGTTGCGGGTAGAAACGGCGCCGACGATGCCACACATAAAGAGCACTCCTAAATTGGGTTGCCCGAATATTAGGTGGTCACAAACGAAATTTCTTATTTATTTTTTCAATCATTTGAACGAAAATTCCATCAACCACAAATTTTGGAATTTAATTTCAATTAAATGAATTTAATGAAACAAGAATTTCTAGACGACACCGATTTGAAGCTGCTCGACGCCTTGCAACACGATGCCACCCTCAGCAACGTGGCCTTGGCCGAGCGCCTAAAAATCTCGCCTCCCACCTGCCTGCGCCGCGTCAAGCGCCTGACCGACGAGGGCTGGATTGAGCGACAAATCGCAGTCCTAAACTCCGACAAATTGGGCGCAACACTTGGCCACGGCCTGACGGCTTTGGTAGAAGTCACGCTCGACGCGCAGGGAGCCGAACACCTCGATGCCTTCGAGCAACGCGCCTGCACCGAAGACGCCGTGCAGCAATGTTGGCGCGTGTCGCCGGGGCCAGACTTTGTGTTGGTAGTGCAAGCAGCAGACATGCCCGACTATCTAGCCATCACACAACACCTGCTCACGCAAGACGCGAATGTGCGTAACGTGAAAGCGTTTTTTGCCACCAAGCGGGCGAAGTTCACCAGCACTTGGCCGGTGCTGCGCGAGCCTTAAACACCCAACATCACCAACGCGTGTTGAGCCGAAATAATTTGCAAGGTAGGCAACGGCACCGCCTCTAACAAATCGTTGTCGCCACTAACCAGATAGTGCGCTTGTGCCTTGAGCGCTGTTTCGATGAACTTGTCGTCATCTCGGTCGCGGCAATAGACGGCAGATTCACCAATGTCCACCCAATGCGCAGAGGCATTCAAATCGTGCAGCAAACTTTCACGCAGTTCAAGGCTGATGTAGCGGTCAAATTTGGGACGAAAAAGCCGCGTGCGCAACTCATCAAACGTGGGTTGCGAAAACACCAAGCGATGATGCGCCAACACCTCTTGAACCAACCTTGCTGGAGCGCCGTTCGATGAGAGCGCGGCACTGATGAAGATGTTGGTGTCGATGACCAGCTTAAGACTCGTCACGCAACAAGTCTTCCAACAGCTCTGGTGTCATGCCTGCACGTTCTGCTTGTGCTGCCGTATGAACCAAGGTGTGCTGTAGTCGGTTGGCATAGAACTCGCGCATCGCTTCGTAATCTTGTGCCGACACCATCACACCCACCACACGGTCACGGCGCATCACACGCACAGGCTCGCGTTGAGCGAGGTCGATGAATTGCCCAAACTGGGTTTTAGCTTCGTTGGCGGAAAAGGTTTGCATGCTCGAAATATAGCACCAAACGAATGAATCGTTCGATTGGCGTCAATTTCAAGATTTTGACTTTTTCTCAGGCCGCTTGTAGTTGGCAATGCTCACTTGCTTGCCACGCGCCACGCTCAGTGCGCCCGCTTCGGTGCTTTTGGTAATCGTCGAGCCACCACCCACTGTGCCGCCCGCGCCAATCGTGACGGGCGCGATCAACACGCAGTTGCTGCCTACATGCACATCCGCCTCAATAACGGTGCGATGTTTGTTAGCGCCGTCGTAGTTGGCGGTGATGCTGCCTGCGCCGTAGTTGACGCGCTCACCCACTGTGGCGTCGCCCAAGTAGGCCAAGTGGTTGGCTTTTGAGCCCTTGGCCATGGTGGAGTTTTTGACCTCCACAAAGTTGCCAATGTGCACCTCAGCCGCCAGCTGCGCGCCGGGACGCAAGCGCGCAAACGGGCCAATCAAGGCGCCCTCGCCCACCGTCACGCCCAGCTTTTCGCCGTCGATGTGGGTGAAGGGGTGAATCACCGCACCGGCTTCAATGGTGCAATTGGCAATCACGCAGTTCGCGCCAATCTTCACGCCTTGGCCCAATGACACGTTGCCTTGGAAGATGCAATTCACATCAATCTCAACGTCTTGCGCACAGGTCAGATGACCGCGCACATCAAAGCGTGCAGGGTCGATGATGCGCACACCGTCAGCCATGAAGGCATGGGCTTGGCGCAGCTGAAACGCGCGCTCTAGCTCGGCCAATTGCGTGGGGCTGTTCACGCCCGCCACTTGCGCGGCATCGCTGATTTTGTGGGCCACCACGGGCACGCCATCGGTCTCGGCAAACTTGACCACATCGGTCAAATAAAACTCTTGTTGTGCGTTGTTGTTGTCTAGGCGAGCCAACCAAGGCTTGAGCAGCTTGGCAGGCACGGCCATGATGCCGCTGTACACCTCTTTGATGGCACGCTGTGCGTCGTTGGCGTCCTTGTGCTCGACGATGGCGTGCACTTGACCGCTGGGGTTGCGCACGATGCGGCCGTAGCCTGTGGGGTCAGCGAAGTCAATGGTGAGAAGCGCGAGCTGCTTGCCGTTGCATACATCAAGCAAGGCTTGCAGCGTGTCGGCTTGCGTCAAAGGCACATCGCCCGACAGCACCACCACCACGCCGTCGTCGGCCAACAAAGGCACGGCTTGTTGCACCGCGTGGCCCGTGCCGAGCTGAGGCATTTGACGGGCAAATTGCAAGTTGTCAGCCGCGTTGGCCGACAGCAAAGCGGGCTCGACTTGGTCCGCCCCATGTCCGGTGATGACGATGGTGTGGCGCGCCTTCAAAGTGCGAGCGGTGTCAATCACGTGCTGCACCAAGGCCTTGCCCGCAAGACGGTGCAAAACCTTGGGCATACTGCTCTTCATACGGGTGCCTTTGCCGGCAGCCATGATCACCACATCCAAAGCTTTCATGTCATTCTTCCTTATCGTGCGCAGAATTATCCGCCAAGCACCCATCTATTTGGCATTGGCTGTGTTGGTGGGCTTGAGTGGCTGCAGCACCATCAAGGTGGTCTACAACAACAGCGACGACTTGATCTATTGGTGGCTCGACAGCTACGCCGATTTGCAAGATGGTCAAAAGCAATTCACGCACGACACTTTGACCGATTTGCAACGTTGGCATCGCCAGCAGCAGCTGCCCGAATACGTCGCCTTGCTTAAGCGCATGCAGACCATGGCCCTCAATGACATCACATCCGCACAAGTGTGTGCAGTGACTGAGGACATGAAAAACAGCTTCATAAAGTTGCTGCGTTACACCGAACCAGCCACGACACAACTGGCCGTGCAACTGAGTCCCGAGCAACTCCGCAGCGTGCGCAAACGCTTTGATAAGACCAACAAAGATTGGCGCACAGACTGGCTCGACCCAGATGCTGAAGACCGCCTGCGCTATCGCACCAAGCAAGCCACGAATCGACTTGAAGATTTTTATGGCCGCCTCGCCAAGCCACAGCGTGAAGTTTTGCGTCACTGGCTAAGTGAGTCGGTATTTGATCCCACGCTGAACTACGCCGAACGCGAACGCCGCCAAGGCGACACGATTCAAACCTTGCAACGCATGGCACAAGAAGGCAACGCGCCCAATCAACAAAGTCAAACGCAGACCTTGTTACGCAGTTTGATTGACCGTAGCTTCAACTCTCCCAACGAACGCTACCGCGCTTACAACCGAGAACTGTGGAATGAAAACTGCGAAGGTTTTGCCAAGCTGCACAACAGCACCACACCCGCACAACGCCAACACATGGTGGAGACGCTACGGGGTTACGAAAGTGATTTCAAAACGTTGATGACGCAGAAATAAGCGTCATTCATTTAGGCCATCGGCCAAACCACGCCGTTGTCGTTGAGCAGTGCATCCAGCGGCATATCGTGCGCCTCTGGCATCAGATCAGGCAAAAAGCCATTGGTAAAACCCAAACCCGCCGTGAGTGGCTTGGGTTGCAACGCGGCCAAGGTGCGGTCGTAAAAACCGCCGCCATAGCCCAAGCGAAAACCGCCGGGGCCGTAGCCCACGCAAGGCACAAACAGCAAGGTGGGCACCACCACTTCGGTGTCCTTGGGCTTAGGAATGCCATAAGCATCCTCTTCCATCGGACAGCCTGGATACCAAGCATGGAAGGTGAGCGTTTTATGCGCCTTATCGACCACAGGCAAACCAATGCGACGGCGTTTGGGCTCGTCGAGCAATTCACCGTCTTCTTTCCATCGGTGCAGCACGGGCAGCGGGTCGAATTCGCCTTTGATAGGCCAATAAGCGCCAATCACCGTGTCAGGGCGATCGAACAGCCAAATACGCATCACGCGTTGCAATAAATCAGCCCGAGCCAGCCGGTCGGGCATGTTCAAACGCTCTTCAATGAGCTGCTGGCGCAAAGTTCTTTTGTCCACAGATAATCACTACATGAAGTTGTCTGTCATTGTGTCACTGTTTACCAGCGTTTTTCTGACGTTTGGCACCCTATCGCCTAGCGTTGCCGCCACTGTGGCAACCAATCCGCAGGCTGATGCCGTCATCATTGACATGGCGCAGGCTTTCAAACGCGGTGATCGCAAACGTCTCACGGCGCTGCTGCCGCAAGCCAAAGGTCACCCCCTCGAACCATGGGCCGCCTATTGGGAACTCAAGGCACGCTTGGACGAAGCCTCCAACCAAGAAGTTCGCGCATTCTTTAGCCGCTACCCAGCCACATACCAAGAAGACCGCCTGCGCAACGACTGGCTCTTACAACTCGGTCAACGTCGCGACTGGACCACCTTAGCTGACGAACATCCAAATTACCGCATGCGCGATGATCGCGAATTGCGTTGCTACTTCTTGACCGTTGAATTGTTGGAAAAAGGCCCGCAAGCCAGCCCGACCATCGCCGACGAAGTACGCAAAAACTGGATGGCCATGCGCGAAGCCGACGACGGCTGCACCTTGGCCGCCGACCGCCTGTACTTCACCAAAAAGTTCACGGCCATCGACATTTGGAGAAAAGCTCGCTTGATGGTCGAACACAGCCGACCACGCACGGCACGTAATGCCGTGCAAATCGTGGCGCCTGAAATCGCCAACATCGTGCCCGATGTGTACAACAACGCCGAGAAGTTTCTGGCTAAGAACATCGCTGCGCCACAAAAAGTGCGCCAAGAATTGGTGGTCATGGCCTTGGTCAAAGTGGCAAGCACCGCCCCTGACAAGGCCGACAAACTCATGCGTACCAAGTGGCAGCCTTATCTGACCACTGAAGAACGTCACTGGGTATGGGGCGTGATTGGCCGCCAATCGGCCATGCGCTTGGACGATGACGCGCTCAAGCACTTCGCCCGCGTAGCCCACGACAAAGATCTGAACGACGACATGCTGGGCTGGAAAGTTCGGGCTGCTTTGCGCGCAGGCAATACGCCCAATTGGAACGTGGTCGAATCCAGCATCCAGGCCATGAGCGCAGAAGCTCGCAAAGATCCCACGTGGATTTACTGGCACGCACGCGCATTGATTGCACACAAAAAACTCTCACCACAAGTTCAACAAGACGCCATTGCTCAACTAGAAAGCATTGCTGGCGTCCGTGGTTTTTACGAGCAACTCGCGCTCGAAGAGCTAGGCCGCAAAGTGACGACGCCAGCTCGCCCCCCCGCCCCGACCACGGAAGAAATCGAAGTGGCACGCCGCAATCCATCCCTGCAACGTGCGCTTTACGCCATTGCCATTGGCCTGCGCTCGGAGGGGGTACGTGAATGGAACTACGCCACCAACCTCGTCAACGCCGATGGCAAAGCCGGTGTGATGAGTGACCGCGAACTACTCGCAGCCGCCCAGCTGGCCTGCGATCACCAAGTGTGGGACCGCTGCATCAACACCAGCGAACGCACACGCGTGGCCATGGACTTTGACCAGCGCTTCCCGATGCCGCATAAAGACGCCGTCATTGCGCGCGCCAAAACCATCAACCTTGACCCCGCTTATGTCTACGGCTTAATCCGCCAAGAAAGTCGCTTCGTCACCGATGCCCGCTCGGGCGTGGGCGCCTCTGGCCTCATGCAAGTCATGCCCGCCACAGCCAAATGGACCGCACGAAAAATCGGCATGACAGGATTCACCGCAGACCAAATTACCGACCGCGACACCAACATCGCCATTGGCACCGGTTATTTGAAATTGGTACTCGACAGCTTTGAAGGTTCCATGCCTTTGGCAGCAGGCGCTTACAACGCAGGCCCCAGTCGTTCACGCCGCTGGCGGGCCCCCAACGACGGCGCAGGCCCAGTGCTCGAAGGCGCCATTTGGGCCGAAAACGTGCCTTTCAACGAAACACGCGACTACGTGAAAAAAGTGTTGTCTAACACCACCAACTACGCCGCGCTGATCACAGGCCAGCCACAGTCGCTCAAAGCCAAATTGGGCATGATCGGGCCGCGTGACATCACTGCCCCAGCTGAAAATTTAGAGCTACCTTAACCATCCGCCAAATGTGGCAATAACCTTTGTGCATGGAAATTTATAGGGTTAACCCTATAATCAAACCTTACTAAGCCTGACAACAGGCAGATAAGGATTCCCATGACCACGTTCATCAACCTCAGCTACTCCACCAGCCACCCCGGCGTCGCGCGCTTTGAGCGTGCCTACGCCTCGATCAAAAACATTCTTCAACGCCTCCAACAAGAAAGCACGTACGCCGCTATTTTGTTGATGTTCGGCGCATTGAGCCTCGTCGCATCCATCTATGACATCGTTGACGCCTCGCAACAAGGTCAAGAACTGGGCGCTTGGGTGGTTTTGTGGGCCGCCATCTTGGTGTCTTTGGTGATGTTCGGTAAATACTGCAAACGTCAATTCGTGGCTTGGCTCAAAGCTGACCGCGAAGCACGCATGTGGAACAGCGCTCTGACTGATTACCGCGTCATGGCCGACATACGTTGCGCCAAAGACCGCAGTGAATAAAAAAAAGAAAGCGTCCTTCACGGGCGCTTTTTTCATTCAGACGTAGCCATCAATCTGGATAAATAGTTTTGACGCTTGCGCCTGCGTCGTACTTCTGAAAATAGTCCACAAGGCGCTCAAATGTCGCGGTCTCAGGCGCGCCAGTGTGGTCAGAGATAGACACCTCCGCCGTGAATACCGCCCCCAGAAGCAACTTGAAGGCGCTCACATTCACTGGCTGCGCCTCGAAATGTGCTTTTTCTTGCGCTTTGATCACGCGGATGTCACTGGTTTGGTAGATCGCGGCATTCACCACATCCAACACAAACTCCGTGCAGTTTTGTCGCCCTAGCGTGTAGGGGTTGGCAATGAGGGAGTACTCACGCTGATGCAGCTGCATGTAGGTCGGCGATGCAATGACCTTGAGCAATTTAGCCTGCAACTCTGGCGATGGAATAATCAAACCCGACTCGAGCGTGACCACGCCTTTGAAGAAGTCGACTGGATCGTCTTGAACCAGTTCGCTTTGGTCAGGATGGTCATCCAATTGATACAAGTTTTGCATGACGTAGCCCGTGGACTTTTTGCCAATGGCATCTGACTTTTCCTCAGCGACTGCAAAAGCCACATGCGTGAAGTGCATGCCCTCTGGCAGCTCTGACAAGGGGCGGCCCATCCTAGCCACGATGGCAACGCGGGCGCCCGTGCCAATCAACGTGTGTTCAACTTTCTGGGAAAACGCTCTGATTTGCTCAGGTTTGAAGTGCCCCACCTGCGACGGGGACGCGCTATTCGAGCTAAACCCCTGGGCAAATGCCAGAACGGTGATGAGCAGTCCAGAACAAACAGCACCTGCGATACGTGTTGAGAACTTCATAGGCATGTCACGGCCCCTTCAAACAGCATGCACCGTTATCTACGCCCCGTGGATAACATGCCGACAGCAAAGCTTATTCCTCCTGCAGTACAAAGCAATAAATTCAACATAAGTAACTTAATTTAATTAAATTAACAAGCAATACAACAGGTCTGATTCACAGATAACTATTGAAATCCATCGAGATGGCCTAAAATTAGCACTCAATGGCGACGAGTGCTAAAACACACGCGCCAGTGCTTATCTGGCGTCCACGTAGGTGGACGCTTTGCTTTCAAACCCTTAGCTCTTATTTGGAGATGCAATGAAACTTCGTCCTCTCGGCGACCGCGTGATCGTGAAACGTATCGACAGCGAAACAAAAACCGCTTCTGGCATCGTCATCCCTGATTCAGCTGCTGAAAAGCCAGATCAAGGTGAAGTCTTGGCCGTCGGCCCAGGCAAGACCAACGACAAAGGCGACGTCAAAGCTTTGACCGTCAAAGTCGGCGACCGCGTGTTGTTCGGCAAGTACAGCGGCCAAACCGTCAAGGTGGCTGGTGACGAACTGTTGGTGATGAAAGAGGAAGACCTCTTCGCCGTCGTCGAATAAGTTCACGAATTCAGAAATTTAAGGAAATATCAAAATGGCAGCAAAAGACGTAATTTTCGGCGGCGAAGCCCGCGCACGCATGGTTGAAGGCGTGAACATTTTGGCCAACGCGGTCAAAGTGACTTTGGGCCCTAAGGGTCGTAACGTGGTGTTGGAGCGTTCTTTCGGCGCCCCTACCGTGACCAAAGACGGCGTGTCTGTGGCCAAAGAAATCGAACTCAAAGACAAGCTGCAAAACATGGGCGCTCAGATGGTCAAGGAAGTTGCTTCCAAGACATCTGACAACGCAGGTGACGGCACCACAACCGCGACCGTGTTGGCACAAGCCATCGTGCGCGAAGGCATGAAGTACGTGGTTGCCGGTGGCAATCCTATGGACTTGAAGCGCGGCATTGACAAGGCCGTGGCCGCGTTGATCGAAGAGCTGAAGAAAGTTTCTAAGACCACCACCACCACCAAAGAAATCGCCCAAGTCGGTTCTATCTCTGCCAACAGCGACCACAGCATTGGCGAAATTATCGCCAACGCCATGGAAAAAGTGGGCAAAGAAGGCGTGATCACCGTGGAAGACGGCAAGTCTTTGAACAACGAACTCGACGTTGTGGAAGGCATGCAATTCGACCGCGGTTACCTGTCGCCTTACTTCATCAACAACCCAGAGAAGCAAGCTGCTTTGTTGGACAACCCATTCGTGTTGTTGTTTGACAAGAAGATCAGCAACATCCGCGACTTGTTGCCCACACTGGAAGCCGTTGCAAAAGCTGGCCGTCCTTTGTTGATCATTGCGGAAGAAGTTGAAGGCGAAGCCTTGGCAACTTTGGTGGTCAACACCATCCGTGGCATCTTGAAGGTGGTGGCTGTCAAGGCTCCAGGCTTCGGCGATCGTCGCAAAGCCATGTTGGAAGACATCGCCATCTTGACCGGCGGCAAAGTGATTGCCGAAGAAGTTGGCTTGACACTCGAAAAAGTGACTTTGGCTGACCTCGGCCAAGCCAAGCGCATCGAAGTGGGCAAAGAAAACACCATCATCATCGACGGCGCTGGCGCCGCTGCTGACATCGAAGCCCGCGTCAAACAAGTGCGCGTGCAAATCGAAGAAGCCACGTCTGACTACGACCGCGAAAAACTGCAAGAGCGCGTGGCCAAGTTGGCTGGCGGCGTTGCCGTGATCAAGGTTGGCGCTGCCACCGAAGTCGAAATGAAAGAAAAGAAAGCCCGCGTGGAAGATGCATTGCACGCCACTCGCGCTGCTGTAGAAGAAGGCATCGTGGCTGGTGGCGGCGTGGCCTTGTTGCGCGCACGTCAATCGGTTGGCACTTTGAAAGGTGACAACGAAGACCAAAACCACGGCATCGCCTTGGTGTTCAAAGCCATCGAAGCGCCCCTGCGCGAGATCGTGTACAACGCCGGTGGCGAAGCCAGCGTGGTTGTGAACCAAGTGTTGGCTGGCAAAGGCAACTACGGCTTCAACGCTGCCAACGACACCTATGGCGACATGATCGAAATGGGCATCTTGGACCCCACCAAAGTGACACGCACTGCTTTGCAAAACGCAGCGTCTGTGGCCTCTTTGATGTTGACCACCGAGTGCATGATCTCCGAAGCTCCAAAAGACGAAGCTGGCGGCGGCATGCCTGATATGGGTGGCATGGGCGGCATGGGTGGTATGGGCGGCATGGGCATGTAAATATGCTCCTTGCCTGAGGCGCCATACCGGCGTTGCAAGGGCTTGCCGTGGCGATGCCACTGTCTACTCCCTTGCGCCTTGGTCTGGCACCTCATGCTGCGTCGGGATGCTTTGTTGCAGACTGACAAACCCCATAAAAAATCCCCGCAAGCGATTGCGGGGATTTTTTTCGTCTGAACTTATAAAAACTCAGTGCATTAACGCTTCCAGCTTCACCGCATCCACACAGAACCCGCGAATGCCTTCAGCCAACTTCTCGGTTGCCATCGCATCCTCGTTCATGGCAAAGCGGAAAGACGCCTCGGTGTGATGCACTTCAGGTAAATCGAGCTGTAGCGCCGCCGACGCGCTCAGGGCTTGCGTCAACGGCTCGTTCGATGCACCCAACTGCGCCAGCAACTCAGGCGCAATGGTCAGCAAATCGCAGCCGGCCAGTGCTGTGATTTGGCCCACGTTTCTAAAGCTCGCGCCCATCACCTCCGTCTTGATGCCGTGGCGTTTGTAGTGGTTGTAAATCGCACGAACCGACTTCACGCCAGGGTCATTGGCAGTAGCGTTATCCGCCTCTACCCAAGCAGCGCCAGCGGACTTTTTGTACCAGTCGTAAATGCGGCCCACGAAAGGCGAAATGAGTTGCACCTTGGCATCGCCGCACGCCACGGCTTGGGCGAACGAGAACAGCAAGGTGAGGTTGGTGCGAATGCCTTCGCGCTCTAACTCGGCGGCGGCTTGAATGCCTTCCCACGTCGATGCGATTTTGATGAGCACGCGCTCGCGCTTCACGCCCTGTGCTTCGTACAAGGCCATGATGCGCTTGGCGCGCGCCACGGTCGTCGCCGTGTCAAAGCTCAAACGCGCATCCACTTCGGTAGACACGCGACCAGGGATGGTGGCCAAAATTTCGCAGCCAAAGCGCACCAACAAGCGGTCAATCTGTGCGTCCATGGGTTCGTTGCCATGGGCGGCCACGGTGTCTTTGAGCAAAGGCAAATATTCGGGCTTTTGCACCGCCTTCAAAATCAGCGATGGGTTGGTGGTGGCGTCTTGCGGCTGGAACTGTGCGAGTTGCTTGAAATCGCCAGTGTCGGCCACGACGGTGGTGAATTGCTTGAGTGCATCGAGTTGGTTCATAAATCGGATTATCAGGCGAGGAAAGGCCCGTCCCTAGGGGGATGGGATAATTTCAGCACTATGAAAATTTCGACACAACGCGCAATCGATCGCTGGGTAGGCCAAGCGTTGTGCGCCCTGCTCTCAGGCTGGACCAAGCTACTGGCCGTGGTAGCGCCCAACGCGCGCCAACACCGCAATGCCACGCCGCGCATTTTGGTGATTTTGTTGTCCGAAATGGGTTCGGTCGTGTTGGCCAAAGCCATGTTTGACCACCTCAAGGCCAAGCACCCTGGCGCTGATCTGCATGTGTTGCAGCTGAAAAAAAACCAAGGCGTGATGCGCTTGTTGGGCTTTGTGCCCGAGGCCAATTTGCATTCACTGGACGATTCATCGCTGGGCGCGTTGCTGCACGACCTGTGGCACACCACACGCAAGCTGCGTGCATTGCAGCTCGATGGCGTGATGGACTGCGAACTGTTCTCGCGCATCAGCGCCTTGCTCAGCTACGCCTGCGGCGCCCGTGTGCGCGTGGGCTTTACCTCGCACACGCAAGAAGGCTTGTACCGTGGCAGCTTCATCAACGCGCCTATTCCGTACAACACCTACCAACACATCAGCCTGCAATTTGTGGGCTTGGCCAAGGTGATGGAAGCCGCTTTGCAGTGGACCTCGGCCCAGCTGCACGACACCACCACACGCCCGCTCACCCGCTTTGTGCTGCCCGCCATCCAACGCAGCCTGCCACAGTTGCCAGTGGACGCCACTGAGTTGCAAAGCTTTCAAGACCGTTTGCATGCTGACTTTGCCAGCTTCATGGGCAACTCCAAACGCGTGCTGCTGTATGTGAGCGGCGGCGCATTGCCCATCCGTGCATGGCCCGAAGACAGCTACATCGCGCTGGCCAAAACCCTGATTGCCAACGGCTGCGCCGTAGGCGTGATTGGTTTGCCCGAAGACACCCCCCAAGCCCAACGCGTGCTGCACGCCGTCAATCACCCGCTGTGCATTGGCCTGACGGGCTACACGCGCAACCTGCGCGAGCTGCTGATGCTGTTTCACAATGCCGAGCTGTTGGTGACCAACGATGGTGGCCCAGGCCACTTTGCCAGCCTCACCCCGATTGACGTGATTGCATTCTTCGGCCCCGAAACAGGCCGCCTGTATGGCCCCATCAGCGAGCGCGCCACTGTGCTCGAATCAGGCATGGCTTGCTCGCCTTGCTTAACCGCCTACAACCACCGCGACAGTTTTTGCGACGGTGACAACCAGTGCCTCAAAGTCATCACAGTGGCTGAGGTGGAAAAACTGGTGCTGCACAAATTGCAGCTCATTTAAAGACATCTTCGCCTTCTCAGCCTTATGACCACACACACATCGGCTGATCACAGCCCCTCTTTCGTCCAAACCATGTTGGCGCGTTGGCGCTACATCAAGTTTGGTTTGGTGGGGGCCAGCGGCACGGTGGTGAACTTGGCGGTGTTGTACCTGTGCCAAGAGTTTTTGTTGGCCTCTATTGCGTCTGGCGAACAGCGTTTGTACGCCTCGCTGGCCATTGCCATCTTGCTGGCCACGGTGAATAACTTTGCATGGAACCGACTCTGGACTTGGCGCGACCGCCAAGCCGAGTTTCATGGCGGCATCGCCTCGCAGTTTGTGCGCTACGGCCTCGCCTCATGGCTGGGCACCAGCGTGCAATACATCTTGACGCTGTGGCTCGCTCAGCATGTGCACTACCTGCTGGGCAACGTGCTGGCCATCGTGCTGGCCAGCGTCATCAACTACTTTGCCAACGACTGGTGGACTTTCAAAGGCAACCCACGCGAGGTGTCGGACGACGAACGCACCCAGCGTTACCAAAGCATCAGCCTCGGCTTGTTGATGCTGGCGGTGTTGGTTTACTTCTTTGACCTCGGCGGCGAAAACATTCCGCGCAACGGCGACGAGCTGGTGTACACCCACATCGCGTTCAAAACATGGCTGCAAGTACAAGCCACAGGCGCGTGGCTACCGCTCGCTTCTGAGCTGGACCACATGCGCAACACCAAGCCCCCGCTGCTGTTTTGGCAAGCGATGGTCGTGCCGTGGCTGGGCCTTGAGTGGAAACTGCTGTGGCTGCGCGTGCCCAGCTTGCTCTACACCTTGGCCAACACGGCACTGGTGGTGTGGGCCGCGCGCGCCCTCGCCACCGACTGGCTGCGCAACAAAACCGAGCCCACCCCTTTCCCCAAAGTGCTCAACGCCAACACATTGGGCCTGTTGGCCGGTTTGATTTTCTTGGGCTGCTTCAGCACCTACCGTTATGGCCGCCCGTACCTAACCAGCGCGATTGAAACCTTCTGGATGAACCTGCCGTTTTGGTGGCTGCTCAGCCAAGTGCTGCATGCACGCCGCCACGATCTGCACAACCGCTACCCCAACACCTTGTTCAAACCCAGCCACAGCCTGTTTGTGGTGGCAGGCCTCAGCTGGGGCATGGTGGCTTTGTACAAATCGTTTGTGCTGATTGCACCCTTGGCTGCCACACTGTTTGTCAGCCTGTGCTGGCTCAACCACAGCGCTTGGCGTGCTTGGTTTGTGCGCGTGGCCTTGAGCACAGTCTTTGCGCTGGGCATGTTTGCCTTGTGGTTTGTGGTCGACCCCGACCCCATGGGCGTGTGGCGCGAGTTTGTGGTGGGTGAAAACTGGGGCAAGGTCAGCGCAGGCGGCCCCAGCTATTTGCACACCGCATTTGTGGGCGGGTTCAGCATTTGGGTGCAGGCCTTGGGCCTGTTGCAAAACGGGGCCATGCTCGGGCCACTCATTTTTGGCGTAGCGATTTGGGGCTTGTTCCAAATGCGCCCTGCTTGGCGCGCGCGCTTAGGCGGCGTGGTGCAGCCACAAGCCGTGCTGTGGATTTATGTGCTGCTGCTGAGTGTGTTTTTCATGGTGCCCAGCCAACGCTCGGCGCGTTACCTGATTCCCCTCATGCCGGTGATGAGCGTGTTGTGCGCCATCTGGCTGTGGCGCTTGCCCCAATGGGCGCAGCGCACAGCCATGGGCTTGGGCACGGTGTTGAGCTTGTTGGGCTTGGGCTTTTTGGGCTTGTTCTTGTGGGCCGGTTGGCGCATTGACCTGTACCCGCTGTGGGGCCGCCTTGGGCTGCTGTTGATTTTGGCTTTGCAAGTGCTGGCCTTGCTGCGCTTGTTTGGCACCGTGTTTTCACGCACTGGGGCGCACACCTTGCAAGCCAGCTGGATTTGGTTATTTGGTTTGGTGCTGAGCCTGTTTGCATGGTTTGGCATGCTGAGTGCGCCGCTGCACACCGCCTCCAACAGCTACGCCCCCGACGTGGTGGCGCAAGTGCAAGGCGCCAAGCTGGCCACGCCCAGCAACTTCAATGGCGACTTTGAGCGTTGGCGCTTTTTGATTCCGGGCGTGGGCCGCATCACGCCCTACATGGACCACGAGCCCAACCAAGACGCGGACATTGTTCAACGTCTCAACACTTATGACGCCGTGGTGGTGCACCGCTATTGGAACGAAGCCGCACCCGATTGCGACAAAGCGAACTGCCAAATCTTGGCGCAGCGCATTGGCTTGCGTGGCCGCCATCCTGCGGGCGAAATCAACTTCAAGAGTTTGCAAACACCCGAGCGCGTGATGTTCTGGCGCGAATACTTGCTGGTGAAAAAGCCCTAAGGTGGAGCCACCCAGCGCGGCGTGCTTGGGATGGCCTCTTTGTGCGTTGAGGCGTTTGGCTTAGGCCCGTGCGTGACGCCATGTGCGCCACAGCTGCACATGCAAGGCCAGCCACACAAAGGGGTCGAGCAGGGCATCCCACACATTGCCGGTGGGCAAGCGCAGCAGCACATAAGCCACTAGGACTGCGACCGCACTCAGCACCCAACGCTTGGGCACTTGCGTCAGCAGCAGCACAGCCGCAGTGATGGCCAACACCAGCCACAAACCGACAGACTCAAAACCCAAGGCATACAGCTGCGGGTTAAAGAAGGCAGGCCAGTAGTTCAAGGTGTCCAACACCAAAGCCCAGCCCAGCACCACGCCCAGCCACGCCACGGGGGTGGGCGTGGTGGCCACGGGCTCGCGCTGTTTCAACACATCTGCCCAGCACCACACGCCCCAAGCCACCAGCACCAAACTAGGCGTTTGAAATGCCAGCGCCAAATAGCCCGACAGCACATCGGTGCGCGGCAACAGCATGAGCACAGCCACCACAGCGGCGGGCCACACGGTGGGTTTGAAGCCATAGGTCAAACGCAGCACCAGCGCCGACATCACCAAGGCCCATGACAGCTTCACCCACAGAGGTAACAACACCGCTTGCGGCAGCACGGCATGGGTCATGTCAGTCCAATTCATGATGCGCTCCTTGCTGAGCTGGTCGAACCTATCGAACCTGTCACACAGTTAGGCCGCAACTGTTTGAACGCAATCGCTTTGCGCATGTGTGTGTAGCTCAGCCACACATCGAGGGATGTGGATGAAGCGGCCGCGTCTTGCGGCACTTCAATCAACGTGGGGTACGAATATTCATCGGCTTTAACACCGTCGATCAAGGTGCGCGTAGTCCACGACAGCGGCTGGTTAGCCGAGGTGCTGAGCAACAACACCTCACGTCCACGGCCTGCGGGGTTGTGCGCCAGCATCAAGCCGCCCGACGACAAACGCAAAGCGGCAATAGAGGCCCCAGGGTTAGAGAGCGACAAATTGCCCACGTCTTGCCAATGCTTGCCTGCATCTAATGTTTCAGAATGCGCCACCATTTCGGTGGGGCTGTAGTCGCGCATGAAAGCCGACCAATGTGTGGGCGAGTGCGCCACCAACGTGGGCTGCAACACCTCGCGTCGCTGCGTGATGCGGCTGATGCTTTGCATCTCACCCTCGGCATTCAAGCGCACAGCCACGCCGTACTTGATGCCAATTTCAAAATACAACGGCAGCACAGCGCCGCCATCGCTCAGAGGCATCGGCACCGTGCGCACCAAGGTGCTGGTGTTAAACGCAGGCACCAAGGCCGTGAGCGGCAAAGTGCGCACCACCTTGAACTGCATAGGGGCTTGCTCTGTCAAATGCACCACGCGCGACGCGGCCCAGCCACCCAAGCCCGTGGCCACCACAAACACATGCAAGCGCCCTTGGGCATCCGACCACGCCACAGGATTGCCAATGCGACGAATTTGAATGCCCAAATCTTTACCCACCGTGTGGCGGTTGACCACCCACTGCGGGGCATCCCACGCTTGGGTGTTGCGGTCAAACGTGGATGAAGCGATTTGCACATCGGCTGCACTCTCACGCGTGCCAGCAAACCAAAAAGCCGCCAAGGCTTTTTGCGCGTGCAAAGGATGCGCGTCAGGAAACGCCACCAAGCTGCTGGCATGTGCCGCAGGCACACCCTCGGGCATGGGAATGAGGCCCTCGCGCACCACGCGGTAATCGGTGCAGCTTTGGCCTTCACGAACGTCTGGCACAACAGCGACCGGAGCGCCTGCGCCAATAGAAGAATGCCAACGTAAGCCGACATCGCACAACGCCACAGCTAAGAGCAATGCAAGGCCAAGGCGTGAGGGTGTCTTCATGCAAAAATTCTAACCAGTCACCCGCCTTCGATTCGGTGACACGACACACTACAGTTCAGGCATGCAACAAACCACAGTCAAGAAAATTCTGGTCCTCGGCGGCAGCGGCTTTGTAGGGCGCCATGTCTGTTCGCGCTTGAGCCTGCAACACCACCATGTCACCGTGCCCACACGTCGATTGCCAGCGCGCCACATCCAGATGATGCCCGGCGTGTCTGTGGTGCAAGCCAATGTCCACGACCCCAAGCAACTGCAAGCCTTGGTGCATGGCCACGATGTGGTCATCAACCTGATTGCCATCCTGCACGGGACGGAAGAAGAGTTCACCCACGTCCATGTCACCCTGCCTGCCAATTTGGCGCGCGCGTGCCACGCAGAGAACGTGACACGCCTCATTCACATCAGCGCCTTGGGTGCGGATGTGCACGGCCCCTCCATGTACCAACGCAGCAAAGCACGCGGTGAACTAGCCCTGCTGTCTGCCGCACAAAAAGCCCCCCTCGGTTTGACCCTCATTCGCCCCAGCGTGATCTTTGGGAAAGACGACCAATTCATCAACCTGTTTGCCAAATTGCAAAAGGTATTTCCTGTCATGCCGCTAGCCGGTGCGCACACGCGCTTTCAACCTGTGTGGGTGCACGATGTGGCGCAGGCCATCGTGCATTGCGTGAACACACCGAGCACCGAAGGTCAAGTGTTTGAGCTGTGCGGCCCCGACATCTTGACGCTGACCGAACTGGTGCAACTGGCGGGCCGCTGGGTGGGCAAAGAGCGCCCCGTCATCTCGCTGCCCTACGCCATCGGTTGGTTGCAAGCGCTACTGATGGAGTTCGCCCCCGGCCCCACGCTGATGAGCCGTGACAACTTGAACTCGATGAAAGTACACAACATCGCCGTGGGCCACTTACCCGGCCTGCGTGCCTTGGGTGTGTCTGAACCCAAGTCCATCAAGCGTTTGTTTACGGCAGGCAAGTGATGAAAACTTACTTGGTCGGCGGTGCAGTGCGCGATGCCTTGATGGGCCACGCAGGGGCTGACCGCGACTGGGTCGTCGTAGGTGGCACACCCGAGGCTTTGGTGGCGCAGGGCTATCAGCCCGTGGGGCGTGACTTTCCCGTGTTCTTGCACCCTGATACCCACGAGGAATACGCCCTCGCCCGCACCGAACGTAAAACCGCACGCGGCTACCACGGCTTTGCGGTCCACGCCTCCCCCGGAGTCACACTAGAACAAGATTTGGCACGGCGCGACCTGACCATCAACGCCATCGCCCAAGACGCCAACGGCCAACGCATCGACCCCTACGGCGGCGAGCGTGACATCCAAGCCAAAGTGCTGCGCCACGTGACCGACGCCTTTCGCGAAGACCCCGTGCGCATCTTGCGCTTGGCCCGCTTTGCCGCACGCTTCCCCGACTTCACCGTGGCTCCCGAAACGATGACGCTCATGCGCGACATGGTGGCCGACGGCGAAGTAGACGCCTTGGTGAGCGAGCGCGTATGGCAAGAGTTGTCGCGCGGCTTGATGGGCGCACAACCCTCACGCATGCTGCAAGTGCTGCGCGACTGCGGTGCCTTGCAACGTCTGCTGCCCGAAGTGGACAAACTCTACGGCGTGCCGCAACGCGCCGACTACCACCCCGAGATTGACACCGGCATTCACCTAGAAATGGTGCTCGACGCATCGGCTCACATGAACGCGCCACTCGAAGTGCGCTTTGCCTGCCTGTGCCACGACCTTGGCAAAGGCACCACGCCAGCCGATGTGCTGCCGCGCCACATCGGCCACGAGCAACGCAGCGAAAAACTCACACGCGCTTTGTGCCAACGTTGGCGCGTGCCTGTGGAATGCAAAGAATTGGCCGAGTTGGTGGCACGTGAGCACGGCAACATCCATCAAAGCGGTGGCTTTGGTGCAGAGGCGGTGTTGCGTTTGTTGGTGCGTTGCGATGCGCTTCGCAGGCCTGAGCGGTTCTTGTTGGCCTTGCAAGCGTGCGCGTGTGATGCGCGTGGACGTTTGGGCAAAGGGGACGAGGCTTATACGCAGGGGCCTAGGTTGGCTTTGCTGTTACAGGCGGCGCAATCGGTGGACAGTGCGGCTGTGAGTGCGCAGGCGTTGCAAGAAGGTCTGCAAGGTACTGCTATTGGGGCACGAATGGAGGCTGCGCGGTTGGCGGCTATTTCTGCGGCGCTTTAAAAGCTGCAGGGTGGGTTGCGTGGTGCGCTGCGAAATGTGGTGCGCAGGGTGGTGCGCATCGAAGCGGCAAGGGCGGTAACCGCTCTGCTCCGCCGTCGCTTCGCGCCTAATGTCGCTGCCGCGGTCACCGCCCTTGCCGCTTCGATGCTTTGGGTCCGCCTTGATTTTTGCTTGACGCAAACAAATTCGCGACAACGATTCCAGTAACTCACCGCGTTTTGTATCAACCCAAAAACACACGCGTCAAGCGGTGTGGGGTGTGCCTGCGGCAGCGACATTAGGCGCGAAGCGACGGCGGAGCAGAGCAGGTACACCCCACACCGCTTGACACCGAAGGGAAGTTCAAAGCACCTTCGAAATCCCAGCACACACGAGGCTGAGAATGACCGTAGAAGCGAGAGGAATAAAAATCTCACGCCCAAAAATCTTGAACCGAATGTCACCTGGCAGCCGCCCAAACCCGAGCTTTTGCAACCACGGCGTGATGGCATTGATGAGCAACAACGCCAAGAAAACAACAATGAGCCAGCGGGTCATTTCTAGCCTTACAGCGCGTAGGTGCGGTCACCGTGCGCAAAGCCCATTGGCTCCCACTCGGTCGTGCCAAAGGCCACCACTTTGAACAACTCACCCATTTCGTGCTCGGTGATCAACTTTTGCGCCATCGCCTTCTCTGCCACAGGGGCGTCGACCAACGGCGGCAACAAACCGCAGTTGATGAGGAAGTGCGCTTGGGTGGTGTAGCCCAACACATTCAAGCCCGCGTCTTGCGCAGCCATCGCCACGCCCGTGAAGTTCACGTGCGCGGTGATGTCTTTGCGGCCCACATCGGCCAATGGGTCTGAGTCGGCCTTGTGCAACTGGTGACACATCAGCGTGCCCATGCTGCGCTGGGGGTGGAAGTATTCGCTCTCGGGAAAACCGTAGTCGATCAAGAAAGCTGCACCACCTTTGCCTGTGGCCGCTTCGCCCGCTTTGAAGCGGTCGGCCAAGGTGGCCACGAAGGCTTCGGCTTGGCTGTGAATCTCGGTTAGGTAGTCGTGTTCGCCGGGCACGTCCATGGGCGGGCGCAGGTCGGTCACGCGGTCTTCCCATTGCAGGGGTGAAGCGAGGTCTGTTGCCCACACCACCCCACGTTCATGCCACACACCACCCTTACGCACCAGCAGTTGCACAGGCATGGCATCGAGCACTTCGTTGCCAACCACCACGCCACTCAGCTGCTCAGGCAGCGCATCGACCCACTGCACTTTGTGTGCATGTGCCTTCAGTGTCTCTTGTTGCCGCTCGCGCAGGCTGCCCGATAAATCGACGATGGTGTAGCGCTTAACGCTATCGCCCAAACTGTCCAGCAGCTGCAAGGCCAAGGCGCCAGAACCTGCACCAAACTCCCACACTTCGTCGGTGCCTGTCACTTGCAGGGCCTCGGCCACTTGGTGGGCCAGTGTGCGGCCAAAGTGCCTAGACATTTCGGGGGCGGTGGCAAAGTCGCTGCCGCTCTCAGGCGTGAGGCCAAATTTGCGCAGGCTGTTGGCGTAGTAGCCCATGCCGGGGGCGTAAAGGGCCAGCGCCATGAAGCGGTCAAAGCCCAGCCAGCCGCCCGCATTGGCGATGCTGCGCTGAATCAGCGTGTACAAAGCCTGTTGGCCCGGGTCGTTGGATAATTGAGGGGAATTCATTGGACGTAGATCGTAACGCGAGCGCGGGGGCTTACCTCACGACACTTTTTCTCTCTCACTCAAACACACCATGCGCTCTTGGGTACTCATCACTGGCGGCAGCGTTCGCTTAGGCTGCGAAATCGGCCTCGCCTTTGCACGCGCGGGGTGGAATGTGGCTTGCCACTACAACCACTCAGACGCCGAGGCTCACGCCCTGTGCGCCGAGCTGCGCGCCTTGGGCGTGGATGCGTTGGCTGTGCAAGGCGACTTAGAAGACGAGGCCAGCTGCCAACGCATTTTTGACACGACGGTGAGCATCACGGGCACGGCGCTGCAATGCGTGGTGAACAACGCCTCGTTGTTTGTGCCCGACGAGGGCGCAGACTTTGACGAGGCGCAAGCTTTGGCACAAATCAAGGTCAACCTCATGGCGCCCATGCGCTTTGGCAAGTGGATGGCGGCTCTGCATGCCCATGCAGATGTCGCCGAAGAAACAGCCAGCGCTCGCAACGCAAACGCTTCTGCTTCTGCTTCTGCTTCTGCTTCTGCTTCTGCAAAGCATCACGCCAAACCCAGCGTCATTCATGTGTTGGACCAAAAGGTGTTCAACCTCAATCCCGATTATTTTTCGTACACGCTGTCTAAACTCGCGCTGGAGCGCGCGGTCAGCCTGCAAGCCCAGTCGCTCGCGCCCAGCTTGCGCGTGAACGCCGTGGCACCTGGCCTCATGTACCTGAGCGGACCACAGACCCAAGACAACTTCAACCGCGCAGCGCAAGCCAACTTGCTGCGCCAACCCATCAACCCCGCCGACGTGGCCAACAGCGTCGTGTTTTTGGCGGGCAACGCCAGTATCACAGGCACGACCGTGCGCGTGGACAACGGCCAACATTTGGTACCACTCGCACGCGATGTGATGTTTGTGGTCGAGGAGCTTTTTAAATCATGAACGACCAACTTTTACTCAACTGCCGCCGCTTGTTTTTGCGCGGCCTCACGGTGCAAGCGCACATCGGCATTCACGACCACGAGCTGCAAGACGCCCAGCGCCTCATCATCGATGTGGACTTGTACGTGTCATTCTCGGGTACCAGCCCCAAAGACGACCGCATCGACGAAGTGGTGGATTACGACTTTGTGCGTGCCGTGGTACATGCCCGCGTGGCGCAAGGCCACATTAACCTGCAAGAAACTTTGTGCGACGACATCCTCACGCACTTGCTAGAGCACACCGGCGTGATGGCTGCGCGCGTGTCCACCCGCAAGCCCGACGTCTACCCCGACTGTGAAGCGGTGGGTGTGGAAGTGTTCCGCGCTAAGCCAGGAGTGCTGTGACATGGCAAGCAAAGGCACACAAATTTTGAACCTCACCGGCCTGCGCTTTGATGCCAACCTCGGCATCTTGGAGCACGAAAAAACGGCCCCGCAGCCCATTCAGGTGGACGCGGAGTTGAACCTTGGCACGCAACCCCTGCTGCCGCACGACGATGACATTTGCCACGTGCTGGACTACCGCAAGGTGCGCCAAATCATCATCACCGAATGCACGGCTGAGCACGTCAACCTGCTCGAAACGCTGATCGGCAAACTCGCCCACCGCCTCATGCAACTGCCGGGCGTGCTGGGCGTGCGCGTGAAGATCGCCAAACTCGAAATTTTTGAAGACTGCGAAGTGGCCATTCGCATGGAAACTGGACAATGGAATTAATGACATGACGACCGTAGAAAAAGACCTTAACAAAGACACTAAGCAAATCAAGATCGAGCACGAGAACCACAAGCTCGAAAAACGCCTGTGCCGCCAAGTCGGCCAAGCCATCGTCGACTACAACATGATCGAAGAGGGCGACAAAATCATGGTCTGCATGTCAGGCGGCAAAGACAGCTACGCCATGCTCGACATCTTGCTCATGATGCAGCAGCGCGCGCCCATCAGCTTTGAGCTGATTGCGGTCAACCTCGACCAAAAGCAACCCGGTTTTCCAGCGGACGTGCTGCCTAAATATTTGGAACAAGTGGGCGTGAAGTTCCGCATCGAAACGCAAGACACGTACTCCATCGTCAAAGACAAAATTGCCGAAGGTAAAACCATGTGCAGCTTGTGCTCGCGCTTGCGTCGTGGCATTTTGTACCGCGTGGCGGGCGAGTTGGGCTGCAACAAAATCGCGCTGGGCCACCACCGCGACGACATCTTGCAAACCTTCTTCTTGAATATGTTCTTCGGCGGCAAACTCAAAGCCATGCCACCCAAACTGGTGAGCGACGGCGGCGACCACATGGTGATTCGCCCCCTCGCCTACGTTGCCGAGAAAGACCTAGAACGTTGGGCCAAAGTGCGTGAGTTCCCCATCATTCCTTGCACGCTGTGCGGCAGCCAAGACGGCCTGCAACGCCAAGTGGTGGGCGAGATGTTGCGCGAGTGGGAGAAGAAGCACCCAGGCCGCATCGAGAACATGTTTGCTGCGTTGCAAAACGTGGTGCCTTCACATTTGATGGACCACACGAAGTTTGATTTCAAGTCATTGGTGACGACAGGTGTTGCTTCAGAGGATGGCGACAAGGCGTTTGACCATGAAGAATTTCCAACGCCTACCTTGCCTAATCTACAAGTTATCGAGATCTCTAGATAACTTTTTTTCTGAATGCACACTGCCTGGCGCATTCACCACCAATGCATAGACGGCCAATGGACTTAAGGGAAGCAAATAGTTGGCGCCTTCCCATGCAGAAAAATCCCAATGAACGTACATCAAGTCTGCGAGAGCCACCGCCATAAGCGATGGCGACAAAGAAATGAGCAAAGCTGCGGGCACGAAATTTACTGATCGCTTGACCATGTAAGCAGCAATCAGGAAGAAGACCACGCTGAAAAAAGCCCCAAGCTCCTTAAGCCCCTGAAAAGCGAGAAACTTTTTTCAAGTAAATGGAATGGAGTGAAATGACTCGGGTCTAAAAAGTAAACATAACCAGACGGCACGATTGCAACCAACGACGCTAAAACAGCAAAGAAGATAGCACCTTGCTTCCAATGCATAAAAATAAAAAAAGCAAAAACAGGAACGACGACAAGAAAATTAACTCTCGTACTAGCCAGTAAACCACACAAAACTGCAGCAGAAAACAATATCCAAATATTTCTGCTCAATAGCAAGCGCTCAACCATCAAGGCTAACAAAACAAACCCGCAACCAATAAGAAATAAGTCACTGCCCACAACCAACAACTCAACCACAAACAGAGATCCGAAAAGTAGCGTTAAAAATGCGGCCGCACTGTAAAGGCTTCCCGTACGGATCTTGATTGCTATGGCAGCGATAGCCGCATAAAAGATGGCACCCATGTGATAAAAATTAACGACAACAAAAGGCATATATAAAAGCAACATACCCATGCCTGGTGAACAAGGATTACCGCCGTAAGATTTTTCCAAATACGGATGATTCAATTCGACAATCTTGTTGACGCCCATGATGACGCAGTCATCTTGATCTGAGCCCCGCATCTGCACTTTCAAGCCATCAGCGATTGGATACCCAACCATAACCACCAACGAAATGGCCGCAATAACAAATAGCACATACCACCAATTTCCAATAATCCTCTTGACCAATTGACTGTTGCCCAATACAAGTACGTGCGTCATGAACGCAAACAGCACGACATACGCAAGAAAGAAAAAAGGTGCGAATGAATTTGCGTACTTAAAAATCGTTCTCAGGTTTGGTGCAAACAGCAAAAGACCAAGAAGTGACAAAAAGCTGTACTTTAAAAACGCTCCCACTGTAGACCCCCATTTATATATTCAGCTTGTTAAACACAAACCGAGGCAAGTGCATCACCACCAACATGATGATTTGCCAAATGCCCGGCGTGTAAACCACAGGCTTGCCCGCCGCAATGCCCTTGACGATGTCTTGCGCCACTTGTTCCACCGACGCCATCTTTTGCCCTTTGGCTTTGAGGTCGCTGGTCATGGGCGTGTCTGTAGGACCGGGCTTGATCAGCACGACTTTCACATGCGTGTGTGCCAAGCGATGCTGCATGCCCTGCACGTAACGCGAAACCAAACCTTTGGCTGCACCGTACACATAGTTGGTCTTGCGGCCACGGTCACCCGCGACAGAACCAATGATGGCGATCGTACCGTGGTTTGCGGCCACCATCGACTTAGCAAAGGCTTCAGCAAACAACACAGGCGATACGCCATTGACTTGCAATGCGGCGTCGCAGGCCAGCACATCATCTTGGCAAATCGTTTGGTCTGACAGCACGCCATGCGCGATCAACACCACGTCAACCGCCGACTGCGCGACGATCGTGTTGACCGTTTTTTGAATGGCAGAAGCATGGACGAAATCAGCTGTCATCACCTGCACATTGGACTGAGGGCTGCGCACACGCAGGTCGTCGGCCACACGCTGAGTGCGCGCTTCGTCGCGCCCTACTAGCGTGAGATGCACAGGGGCGGCTTGCACCCACAAACGTGCGCAATGCTCAGCCATGGCCGAGGTAGCGCCAATGATGACGATGTGTTGTGGTGTAGACATGCGTTTTATCGTTTCAATTGTTCGTAAAAATTTTCGTGGGAACCCAATAGCAATAGAAATCGGGTCTTCGGATCAAACTCATAAGCCAGCAGCACCAGCTGCGATTGGCTTTTGAACTTGTACACATACGTACCTGCCAAATCGCCACGTTTGGGCTCACCGACCAAGGGGTCTTGCACAATTTTTTCCACCGCAGCGTCAACATCTAACTTGCGGTTGTGGTGCAGCTTTTTATATGCCCGTGCAAACACCACGGTTTGCACCACCTGAATGTCTTGCGACGCCATCAATGCTTGCTGGTCGGCACAAACGGGGTGGCCAAGCTCTTGCCTTCGGCTTTGGCCACCAGCAAGTCGCGCACAAAGTCGATGGGCAAATCAGGGTTGTCTAGCGCGGCTTTGCCCACCATGGCCCAAAACTCCAGCTGCCCCGCAATGGTGCGGCGCTCGGCATTGGCATGCAGTTTGGCTTGCTCATAAAGTGCATCGTCAATTCGAACTGGCATTCCCATAACGTTCCCCTGAATCAATTTGCTACAAATGTAGCAAAACCAAGAAGCAGGGTCAATTAAACACCCATCAAACGACGCGACATGGCCGAGCTGATGCCTGCGTCACGGTGCGCTATGAATTCAGACAAGCGCGGATAACCGGCTTCAAACAGTTCACGCGACATGCGCGCATCTTTGGCCATGTAAAGGCGGCCACGTGCTGCGCGCACGATGGCATCCAACTGTTCAAACAACTTGAAGGTGCGTTCGCCTCGGTTGGGAAAATCCAAGGCCAGCGTGACACCCGGCTGCGGGAAGCTGAGCATGCCTTTGGCTTCGCGGTTGCCAAAGGTTTTGAGCACCGCAAGGAACGACCCCTCGCCCGAGGCGGCAATGGCATCGAGCATGGCTTGCACGGCGGGCTGCCCCACCTCGCGTGACACCACGCTTTGGTATTGGTAAAAGCCGCGCGGTCCGTACATGCGGTTCCAGTGCTGCAAGTTGTCCAGCGGGTATGAGAAGGGCTCGTAGTGCGCCACATCAAAACCGCTTTTCATTTTTTGCAGCTGGTAATAAGCCATGTTGAAAGGCTTGAGCGACAAGCCATTCACCAGCGACACAGGTGGCACAAACGGCATGCTCAAAGGTTTGCCTTGTACCTTGCGTTGGTGTGAGGCCAACGCGTTTTTGAGCGAAGGCATGGCCGCGTTTTCTTGCGCCGTCATGTGATTGGCGCGCATAAAAATGCCACGCGCGGTCTTGCCCGCCAAGCAATCAATCCACGACACGGTGTGTTCCCAATCGTGTTCAGACGCATCGGCCAGTTCAAAGAATTCGGCCAGCCCTTGGTAGGGCAAGGTTTCGGTGCGCAACCAAGGGCTGCCCACGCGGCGCAGTTGCAGCTCAGCCGTGACGATCACGCCCGTCAAGCCCATACCGCCCACCGTGGCACTCAGCAAATCAGGCGTGTTCGCCCAATCCAGTTGCAACACTTCGCCCGTGGTGCGCGCCATAGACAGCCCCAACACATGGTCGCCAAACGAGCCCACGGCGTGGTGGTTTTTGCCATGCACATCATTGGCAATGGCACCACCCACGGTGATGAGCTGCGTGCCGGGCGTAACGGACAGCATCCAACCACGCGGCACAAACAAGCGCTGAATGTCGCGCAGCAGCACACCCGCTTCGCACACCAAACGGCCTGTGGTTTCGTCAAACGCGATGAGTTTGTTCAGCCCAGAGGTGTGCCACAAATTGCCATTGGGGTTGAGGCACACATCGCCATAACTGCGGCCATTGCCATAGGCCAAACCCGGCTGATGCGCAGCCAACACAGGGGCCACATGCGTGCGGTCGGTCAGCACCTGCACCTCGTGCAAGTCGTGCGACAAACGGCCCCACGCACTGACGGGCTTCATGCCAACTCCTGCTTGAAGACAAAGCGTTTGTCGAGGTGGTACTTGATGTACGAGCCCAAGGTCAAACCAATCGCACCGCCCAAGTAACGCATGGCGTCTGTGCCGTAGATGTATTGAAACGCGAACTCGATACCCCAAAAGATGGCGGTGGTGAACACGCCCATGAAGCCATAGAGGATGAACAAACGCGTGTCGTGCCCAAGGTTGTCGGCTTTGAAATCGAAGACGTGTTTTTTCTCCAGCACGTACTTAATAGGAAAGCCCATGGCCGTGCCCACCAGCACAGACAAACCTACCGCATAGGCGCCGCTGTACACCCACATGGACAAGGCTTGCGTGCCGATATTCGCCACCGTGGCCAAGGCCGACACCAAGGCATAAATCGCCGCAATGCGAGCAGCCGCCTTCATGACAGCACACGTGCCAAAGCCAACACCCCCAGCATGAACGCGCCCACACCCCAGCTGACTTTGTCTTTGAGGGCAAACACAATCGGGTCGTCATGCATGCGGCCACGGTGAGCAATGAGCCAAGCACGCGAGATCCAAAACAACATGACAGGGCACGCCAGCCAAATCAGTTGAGGCGTCGCGTATAAATGCGCGGCCTGTCCGTCTTGGATGTACAGCGCCAACACCAACACAGCAATAAAGCCAGAACTACCACCCAAGCTAGACACCAGCTCTAAATCGTCGGGCTCATAGCCACGTCCACGCAACGCACCAGACTTGCCTGCATCACGCGCCACCTTGAGCTCGCTGTAACGCTTGATGAGCGCCAGACTCAAGAAGATGAACATCGAAAACAGCAGCAACCAAAACGACACCGCCACATCAATCGCCGCCGCACCCGCAATGATGCGTAGGGTGTAAAGCGCAGCCAAGGTCAGCACATCGACCACGGCTAATTGTTTGAGGTGCAACGAATACGCCACCGTCAACACAAAGTAAACGCCAAGGCTGATCGAAAACAACACGGGCATGAACAGCGCAGACAACACCACAGCCACCAGCAACAACACAGGCCAAGTCGCCCAACCCGTAATGAGGCTCAATGCGCCAGATGCAAACGGGCGATTGCGCTTGCGTGTGTGGTGGCGATCGTCTTGCACATCCACCAAGTCGTTGAGCAAATACACGCTTGATGCGGTGAGGCTAAACACCACAAAGGCCATCAAAGCCAACACATCACGCGGTGCATCGGCGTATTGGTGGGCCGCCATCAGCGGCACAAACACCAACAGGTTTTTCATCCATTGGTGCAGACGCATGGCTTTGAGCATGGCCACCCACGGCGAAGCCATGTTGCTGTCAAACACTTGGCCCACATTGCCTTGGGCTTGTGCACGACGCAGCAAAGCAGCGGGGGCGTCCACCACATGGGCTTGGTGCGATCTGGCCCACACCTGTAAATCCGGCCAATCGTTGCCCACGTAATCAAAGCCACCATCACCAAAGCGGTCCACCAAAGCTTGCGCTTTGGCATCGGACTTGAGGTTGGTGCCGTTTTCGGTCGCCAGCACTTCGTCAAACATGTGCAGGTGTTTTGCCACTTGTTCGGCCAACGCCCGATGGCTGGCAGTAGCCAGCACCAAGCGACGGCCACTTTGCTTTTCAGCGCGCAACCAATCCAGCACATCCGTGTTGTACGGCAAAGCCGACACATCGAGTTGCACCCGTTTTGCCAGCTCAGCCTTCAAAGCGGCCTTGCCGCGCAACAACCACAGCAAGGGTTTGAAAAATTGGAAAGGATGTTGAATCAAGAACTGGCTGGCACTCTCGACCAACATGTCGGTACGGATCAAGGTGCCGTCGAGATCGACGACCAATGCGCGCTTGCGCTCTTGCGATGTGCCGCTCATGCCTTGAACGCCACAACCTTTTGATGCTGCTCGCCCAAGCCTTCAATACCGAGCGTCATCACATCGCCGCGTTTCAAATAAACGGGGGCCGGCTTGCCATCTTTCTTCACGCCCATGCCCACGCCAGGAGGCGTGCCCGTGCAAATCACGTCACCAGGCTTCAAGGTCATGAACTGGCTGAGGTAGCTCACGATTTTGGCCACGCCAAAAATCATGGTCTTGGTGTTGCCGGTTTGCATGCGCACGCCGTTCACGTCGAGCCACATGTTGAGCTTTTGCGGGTTCGCCACTTCATCGCGCGTGACCAACCAAGGACCGATAGGCCCAAAGGTGTCGCAGCCCTTGCCCTTGTCCCATGTGCCGCCCCGCTCCAATTGGAATTCGCGTTCGCTCACATCGTTGATCAGGCAGTAGCCCGCCACATGCGCAAGCGCTGCCTTTTGCGACACGTGACGCGCCTCAGTCCCAATGACGATGCCTAGCTCCACTTCCCAGTCCGACTTGACTGAGCCCTTAGGCAACATCACATCGTCGTTGGGGCCTTGAATGCAACTGGTGGCCTTCATGAACACGATGGGTTCTTTGGGCAGTGGCATGCCCGCCTCGGCGGCGTGATCGGCGTAGTTCAGGCCAATCGCCAAAAATTTGCCCACATTGGCCACGGGGCAGCCCATGCGGGGCTTGCCTTTGACCAACGGCAGCTTGTCTGTGTTGAGCTTGGCCAGTTTGGCCAAGGCTTTGTCGTTCAATTGCTCGGGCGTCAAGTCGGGAATGACTTTGCTCAAATCACGCAGCTTGCCTGCGGCATCGATAAGGCCTGGTTTTTCTTTGCCGGGGTTGCCGTAGCGCACGAGTTTCATAAAACAACTTTCAAAAATCAAATCAGCGGCACATCAACGCCAAGGAAGCATCAAGATGGTCCAGCGGTGAACGCTTAAAGCCAGAGCGAGCAAAACGTTGCAACTGTCCCAGTGCAAACGCCACCAACACGGCGGCTCGCACTTGCGCATCTGCAGTGGGCGTCGCCGACTTGTTGGCCTCTGCCGCAGCTCGCAGCACCTGACGCAGGGCAGACTCGATGCGTTCAAACAGCTGATTCATGCGCTGGTGCAAACGCTCGTTTTCAAACACCAAAGCATCGCCCACCATCACGCGCGCCATGCCTGGGTTGCGCTCACCAAACTGCAGCAACACCGTCACCATCCGCACGGCTTTTTGTGCGCCGTCCCCTTCGCGCTCGGCGATTTGGTTGATCAGGCTAAACAGACTGTGCTCGATGAAGTCAATCAAGCCTTCAAACATCTGCGCCTTGCTGGCGAAGTGGCGGTACAAGGCAGCCTCGCTCACCTCCAACTTGGCGGCCAAGAGCGCAGTGGTGATGCGCTCGGTGCCCGGTTGCTCCAACATGCCCGCCAGCGTTTGCAAAATTTGCTCGCGCCGTTGGCCTGGCTTCATGCGCTGACGCAACTTGGGTTGCTCACGCTCAGCGGCGGCGTCAGGAGGCAAGGCGTTGTCGGACATGGTTTGAACGGAGGTTAGTGCGAACGGATCATGGTACCGAAGGCTTGCTCAGTCAAAACTTCCAAGAGCATGGCATGCGGCACGCGGCCATCAATGATGTGCACGGCGTTGACACCGCTCTTGGCAGCATCCAAGGCACCAGCGATCTTAGGAATCATGCCGCCGCTGATGGTGCCATCTTCAATCAACTCGTCAATGCGTCGGGGTGTCAGCTCAGGCAACAACTCGCCTTGCTTGTCGAGCACACCACGGATGTTGGTGAGCATCAACAGTTTTTCAGCACTCAACACCGTGGCAAGCTTGGCTGCCACCACGTCAGCATTGATGTTGTAACTTTCGTTGTTTTCACCAAAACCGATGGGGCTGACCACAGGGATGAACGCATCGTCTTGCAAGGCTTTGAGGATGGACGGATCGATGTTCACGATGTCACCCACTTGGCCCACGTCATACTCTTTGCTGGCGTCTTGCAAGTCCACCAGTCGCAGCTTACGAGCCCGAATCATGGCGCCATCGCGTCCGGTCAAGCCCACGGCTTTGCCGCCTGCGCGGTTGATCATGCCCACGATGTCTTGTTGAACCTCTCCGCCCAGCACCCACTCGACCACTTCCATGGTCTCGGCATCGGTCACACGCATGCCTTGGATGAATTCACCTTTTTTACCTAGGCGCTTCAAGGCCGTTTCAATTTGTGGGCCTCCGCCGTGAACAACGACAGGGTTCATACCGACCAGCTTGAGCAAGACCACGTCTTCCGCAAACGCCTGCTGCAAAACCGGATCGGTCATGGCGTTGCCACCGTATTTGATGACCAAGGTTTTCCCGTGGAACTTGCGGATGTAGGGCAGTGCTTGGGCCAAGATGTTGGCAGGAGAAAAATCGCTCATGGGTTACAACTCCGTGTAGTGCTGACGCGCTGGGTGTTTATTCTGCGTATTCAACCGCAGACGCTTGTGCAGTTTGCGGGCCAAGAACCAACTCGCGCACCATCTCGCGCAACAGCTTTTTCTCTTGGAAGCTCAGTGCACGTTCCAACACGCGGCGCACGCCCAACAGCAACTGGCGGTCCACTTCTTGTGGAATGCCACGCGTGTTTTGCAGCTCTTCGCGCAGTTCTTCACGCAGATCTTCAGGTTCGTCGGCCCACCATGTGTTGATGACGGTGTTGAGTTGCTCGCGCAATTGTTCAGGATCAATTTGTGGCACCGCGTGCATTGAGCTGCCGTGACGTGAACCGCCTTCACGCAAGGCCTGTGCACCCAACACCACGCGTTGGTCGGCTTGCGACAGCAAACGTGCCCAACCTGGATCTTCGCGATTGAGTTGCGCCATGTTGCGCGAGGCTTCGTCCGCCAGCAAATGCACGGACACACCGTGCAATTGCGCTTCGTCAATCAGGCTGATCAAACGCTCGTCATCGCTACCCACCAACAGGTGGTCGCAAGCACCGCGCTCGGCCAAACGCTTGAGGTCTGCCCCCAAAGTGCGCAGCATCGACAAACCGCCGTCTTGGCTGTGTGGCAACACGGCGCGGCTGACTTGCCCGCCAATGGCTTGCTCGTCAGGGGTATCGCTGTACCAATAAATGCGGCGCAGGTTCATTTCCAAACCGTTGTGCGCCATGGCGTTGCTGAGCAACGGGTGCAGTTGAGGGCGCACATGGTCTTGTGCGGTGTCGGTTTGGCCCTGTAGCCACGCCAAAAAACGGGCATCAATGAGGGCAATGCAAGATTCAGCGCCTGCGTGCGCTGCAACGTGAGAAGTGTGTGTGCGTTTCATGAAAGTACTAAAAAGGTAAAAAAGATAGAAATCGCCTGCCAGAGCACTAACTGTGCGCGCTGCCAAGCAAGGTTTATTTTAGAACTGAGACCGCATGTCTGCAGGGGATAATCGCAAATCTTCTAAGAATTGCTCAGATGAAACATCCAATTTTGATTACAGGCGGAACCGGCTTTATTGGCTCGCACACCGTCGTCACGCTGTCGCAAGCGGGTCAGCCCGTGGTCATCCTAGACAACCTGTGCAATTCCAGCCCAAAAGTACTAGACCGTTTGGCCCGCTTGGGCGCCAGCCCGCTGGCGTTTGTGCAGGCCGACATCCGAGACTCTGCGGCCTTAGACGCCTTGTTTGCCCGCTACAACTTTGCAGGCGTGATTCACTTTGCGGGCCTCAAGGCCGTGGGCGAATCGGTGGCCCAGCCCCTGCGCTACCTCGACAACAACGTCAGCGGCACCCTCAACCTGCTGCAAGCCATGGACCGCGCCAACGTACGCCGCATCGTGTTTAGCTCGTCGGCCACCGTCTATGGCGACCCCGTCAGCGTGCCCATTCCCGAAACCGCGGCGCTGACCGCCACCAACCCCTATGGCCGCAGCAAACTCATGTGCGAAGACGCGCTGCGCGAGCTGTATGCGGCAGACCCGCGCTGGCACATCGCCATCTTGCGCTACTTCAACCCCGTGGGCGCGCACGAAAGCGGCTTGCTGGGCGAAGCGCCGAACGGCATCCCCAACAACCTCATGCCCTACATCACGCAAGTGGCCTTGGGCCAGCGCGAGCAGCTGCAAATTTTTGGCAACGACTACGACACGCCCGACGGCACAGGCGTGCGCGACTACCTGCACGTGAGCGACTTGGCTGCAGGTCACTTAGCTGCGCTGCGTGCGTTGAACGAACCCAAGCTCTTAACCGTCAACCTCGGCACAGGCCGTGGCGTAAGCGTGCAAGACATGGTCGACACCTTTGCCCGCGTCAACGGCGTGCCCATTCCCCACCAAGTGGTGCCCCGCCGTGCTGGCGATGTGGCCCAGTGTTTGGCCGATCCGCGCCAAGCCAAAGCCTTGCTGAATTGGGAAACCTTGCTTGACCTCGATCGCATGTGTGCCGACGCTTGGCGCTGGCAGTCCATGAACCCACAAGGTTTTGACACCCCGCTATGAAAAACCAAGACGACGGCACGCTGTCCCTGTTTGACGATTTCCCGTCCGCCCCAGCGCCAGCCGCGACGGCGCCCAAAAAGCCTCGCGCCAAGCGAAAAGCATCGGAGCCGAAGGTGGACGTGGTTGACGCCGCTTCGGGCGATGTAACGCACGAGGCTGCGGCCCCCATCGTCTTAGAGGCTGCACCGCCTGTAGCTGATGTCGTCAGCGACGTGCAATCCAGTACCGTCGAAACCACGCTGCACTTGGCAGGTTTGGTCAAGCCACAGCGCAGACGCAACAGCCCTTGGGCCAATTTAGACCTCGCGGCCTCACAAGCTGCCGCCAAAGTACCGCACGTGATGCTCGCCATCACCAAAGGCGAAGCAGGCGGCGCGCAATCGCACGTGCTGGCCCTGTGCCAAGCCTTGCAAACACGGGTGAAGTTCACCGTGGTCATTGGTGGGCCAGTGGCTGAGTCCGTGTTGGGCCATGAACTGTCAGCACTGGGCATCACCGTGTGCCCCATGCCCGACATGGTCGAGTCGCTCAACCCCACCAAGCTGTGGCCTGCAGTGCAGCAACTGAGCGCCTTGCTGACATCACACACACCAGACATCGTGCATGCACACAGTGCGATTGCAGGCGTTGTCGCACGCATTGCAGGACACCGCGCCCATGTGCCCGTGGTCTACACCGTGCATGGCTTTGGCTTCAAACCCGAAGTGCCTTGGGTGCGACGCACCGCAGCCTCCGTCGCCGAGCGCATGTTGGCGCGTTGGACCGCTCAGATGATTTGCGTGTCCAAGCACGAGCGTGATTTGGCTTACGACTTGCCTATCCACTCCGAGCGTGTGCACGTCATCGCCAACGGCATTGCACGCTTGCCAGTGGCTGATGCCAACTCGCAAATCGATGGCGAGACAGACAGTAGACATCAAACCGAGCAGGCGCAAAACGCATCTGCGCTGCCGCGTTTCATCATGGTGGCGCGCATGAAAAGCCCCAAACGCCACGACCTGCTTTTGCACGCTCTGGCCAAAGTGCGCAACACCTTGGGCAAAGAGTTACCCGTCACGTTTGTGGGCGATGGGCCGCTGCGCGAACAGCATCTGGCTTTGGCCAAAGAACTCAACCTCAAAACCCTCACTTGGGCAGGCGATGCGGCCGACGTGGCAGAGCGACTGACTCAGCACGATGTATTCGTGCTTTTGTCCGACCACGAAGGCATGCCCATCACCGTGCTCGAAGCCATGCGCGCGGGCCTGTGCATACTGGCCAGCGACCTGCCTGGCATTCAAGAACAAATCAGCCAAAACCAAGAAGGTGTGTTGGTTGCCAACACACCCGAAGTCGTGGCCGAGCAACTGCTTCGATTGGTGCGCGAGCCGCATTTGCGCAAACGCTTGGGAACCGCAGCACGGCAACGTTTCGAGACCAGCTTTGCCGCAGAGTCCATGGCCGATAGCGTGCTGCAGGTCTACCGTCAATGCGCGCAAGAAACAAGCGCCACCCAAGCCACCACCGACGAAGGCCGAAGCACACACAGCGCAGGCTTGGTGTCTGCCTCTGTGCGCCGCCGCGACGCACTGCAAAGCTGGGCCCTGTGGGGCTTGTGGATGCTGGTGCCCAGCCTGATGGCCGCGCAACTGCTGAAAGACGCGGGCCTCATGACCTACCAGTTTGGCGAAACGCTGTGGTGGTGCGTGCTGCCCTACGCGGTGGCGACACACTTGCTGATCCGCGCGTCGCACTTGCCCGTGGCCGAGCGCAGTGGCGTGTTGTGGGTGTCCACCACTGCGCCATTTGTGTTCACGCCCTTGGGCTTTGCGCTGTTGCAGCAACCCTATTCACGCGCTGCCGTGGTGTGGGCCTATGCCGCCACCACGCTGTGGCTGTGGTGGGGTTATCACCGCCACGTCAAACACCGCGCCTTGCGTTTGGTGCACCTCGATGCCAACGTGCCCGCCCAACTGGCAGCATGCCTCAGCCCCAATACGCTAGACCCACAAGCCGTGCAACTCATTGCATGGAACCCCAACCACGACACACCCTTACCCGCCTGCGACGGCGTGGTGCTGGACCGCCACGTGCGCAGCACCGACGAGCGCATGCGCTTGTTGGGCGAGCTGAAAATGCAACACCTGCGCTTGTACAGCGTCGAAGCCGTGGCTGAACTCACCAGTGGTCGCAAGATGCTGCCCACCGCTGCGGACTCACTCTGGGAAATCGACAACGACCCCAGCTACGACCGCGCCAAGCGCTTGCTTGATGTGGTCACCGTCATCGCACTCACCCCGTTGTGGCTGCCGCTCGCCGTGTGCGTGGCGCTGGCTGTGCGCTTTGATTCCAAAGGCCCTGCGCTGTATTCGCAGCCGCGCGTGGGCCGCGATGGCCAAGTGTTCACGCTGTGGAAATTCCGCAGCATGGTGCATGGTTTGCAAGCCCCCGGCGTGCATTTTGCGCAAGCCGAAGATCCGCGCATCACCCGCGTAGGCCGCTTCTTGCGTCGCTCACGGCTGGACGAATTGCCACAACTCTTCAACGTGCTCATGGGCCACATGAGCCTGATTGGCCCGCGCCCCGAGCAAACTGCGTTTGTGCGCGACTTTGCCGCCACCATCCCCAGTTATCCCTATCGCCACTTGGTGCGCCCAGGCCTCACGGGCTGGGCCCAGGTGCAACAGGGCTACGCCGACAGCGCAGACACCACGCGCATCAAACTCAGCTACGACTTGTATTACGTGGCGCACTACTCGCTTGCGCTTGATTTGCTCATTGCTGCCAAAACCGTCAAGACCGTGTGCACGGGTTTTGGTGCACGGTAAAACATGAGCACCCGTCGCATCCTGTTGCTAGAAGAGCCCACCTGGGGCGGTGTGCACACCATGACGCGCACACTGGCTGACGCCCTCAGTGCGCAAGGCTGGCAAGTGACTGCCCTGCCGTGGCAACAAACGCCGTGGCCCACACTGGTCAGCGCCGCCAAACAGCACGATGTGATCGTGGCCACCCACAACTTTGGCCCCACCTATTGCGGCGCAGCGCTCAAGGCCATCACCGGTAAACCGCTGGTCAGCTGGGTGCACGGCCCTTTGATGGATGTGCTGCACGAAGCGGGCACATCGGTGCTGAAAAAACTTTGGCTGAAATTGCTTTACAAACAGGTGAACCAATTTGTGTGCGTCTCACGCACCACGCAAGACTCACTGCTTGGCCTGATCACGCTGGGCAAACAACAACGCTGCACCGTCGTGCCCAACGGCATTGCCCCCATGCCCGAAGGCCAAGCCATTCATGTGCATGCCGGTCACGGCGGTGAAGGCATACCGCCTTTGTTGCTGGGCTATGTAGGCCGCTTGTCGACCGAAAAGCGTCCACACCTGTTGCTAGACACCTTGCGCTACTTGCCCGACGAAGCGCAGCTGGGCATCGTGGGCGAAGGCCCCATGCACCGCAAGATGATTCACGATGGCATGGACCTCATGGTCCAAGGCCGTGTGCATTTTTTGGGCAAGCACCCCAGCGGCGCCAGCCTGTACACACCGTGGCAAATGACGCTGCTCACCTCGCGCTACGAAGGCTGCCCCATGACCGCACTAGAGTCCCTCGCCTGCGGCGTGCCCTGCGTGTCGCTGCCCATCCCCGCCATGCGCGAGCTGTACGACCTCGATGCACCTTATCTGTTGGCCCGTGGCGACGCGCCAGTGTCATTGGCTGAAGCCGTGATGACCGTGCTCAGCCTGCCCGAGCAACAAGTGCGCGACGACATGGCCCGCATCGTGGCGCGCCATCACATCGATGGGTTTGTGGGCAACTGGCAAGAGGTGCTGCGCGCATGCTAAACAACTCACCCGCCGTGAACACCAGCACACACAAACCCAAGGTCTGCGTGCACTTCGTGCGCAACGGCCCCGCTTATTTGCCCGAGCTTGATGCGTATGCCGACTTCATCACGGCACACGGCCACCAAGCGCTGGTGCATGACACCAGTGCCACAGTGCCTGCGCAGGCACAAGTGGTGTGGTGGATGTGTGGGCGCGTGTCTGCAGCCGAAACGCGCCGACTGAAAACAGCGTTTCACATCCACGAATACGCCTCGGCCTCGGCGCCACCACACGCTTGGCTCAAAGACATGGTAAAGCACTGGACGCAACCCAAACCTGACTATCGAATTTTTCAAAACGGCTGGGTGCGTGAACGCTTGGGCTTCAACGATGGTGTGCCCTACGCCTTGCGCGACATGGGCGTGGCACAAGCCTTCTTAGATGCGGCGGCCCCTGCTCTGCCCGAACCCTCGTACGAAGACGATGCCCCCGCACGCATCCCCCCCAATGAATTTGACTTGGTGTATCTGGGCGAGATGAACCGCCTGCTGCCCTTTGTGCCACTGCTAAACAGCATTCACGAAGCTGGCCGCAGCTTGCTACTGGTGGGTGATGTGCCTGAGGCGCTGCGCGCGCAGCTCTGCGCCAGCGTCACATGCACGGGCCGTGTGCCGCATGGCGATGTGCCACACCATCTGCGCCGCGCACGGTTTGGCTTGAACCTTGTGGGCAACATCGAACCCTACAACCAACAAACCTCCACCAAGCTACTGGAATATTGCGCTGTGGGCCTGCCCGTGGTGAGCAACGACTATGCATGGGTGCGCTACTTTGCGGCGCACTACCAAGGCAACTTTCATTTGCTGCGTGATGACCCCACCACTTGGCCGCACAGCCTTGGCGATGCCCTAGAAGCCTATCCCTATGTGGTGCCCGATGTGCGCGCGTTGACTTGGCCCCGACTGCTGAGCGCCTTGCCGATTTGGAAGCATTTGCAAATCGTATGAAAACAAGTCGTACCGTGGCACTGGCCAGCATGGCAGCATTTGGCACGCAAGTGGCGTTTGCGTTGCTCATGCTGCGTTGGTTCACGCCGCAGGAAGTGGGTGAGTTTTCGGTCATCAGCCAAATTGGTTTTTTCTGGATGACTTTGGCTTTGGCCCAAGCGCCCTTAGGCATGCTAGCCAACCAATATTTACCGGCACACATTGCCGCACAACGTGCTTGGCGCTCCAGCGCTTTGCGCGGTTTGGGCTTGCTACCTGTTGCGGCGTTGGCCGTGTGGTTCAGTCAGCTGTCCATGTGGCCCGCCTTGCTGTGGGCCTTGCTGCTGGCGTTTTGTCAAATGGGCTGGATGTTGGCGCAAAGTCTCACGCTGCGCGTCGGCTCTGGCTGGCAACAAGCCGCTGTACGTGTGCTGCCGCCACTCACTGCGGCAACAACCGCTTTGAGTGCTGCGCTACTAGGTGCCTCCGTAGGTTGGGCGGGCCCCACTTTGGTGTTGTCAGCGCTGCTGGGCTATGCCGTGGGTGCGGCGTGGTTGGTGCCTGCGTTGCGTACGCAGGACGACAACTCGCACGCGGCGACCGCTACTGTGGCTACAACAGAGGCCCCGCCGTCTTCTACCGCTCAGCAATCTGACCCACGCAGCGTCACGCTACGCATGGCCCACACCTTGGTCGATGCCCTGCTCGCCACCGCCATCATCGTGGTGTGGCAACGCCTGTATGGCGCGCAAGAAACGGGTTGGATGAGTGCCCTGCTGCGCGTGCTGGGCTTCTTGCCTGCGGTGGTGCACATGGCATGGGCACAAGTGGCGTTGGCACAAGGTCATCAAAACAATCCGCGTCAAACCGCATTGGCCAACCCATGGTGGCTGGGCCTTGCCGCATTTGCCTGCATCATAGTGCTGGGGTTGGCATGCGCCATGGCGCTTTACCAAGAATGGCTAGAACCACGCTGGAGCGGCGTATGGGCCTACATCGCGCCGCTGGTGTTGTGGCAAGGCTGTGCATGTTTGTCGGCAGCGTTTACCCATCGACCGTTCCAAACACAAGCGGCTAACGGCTATTCGTGGGCCTGCATAGCACTGGGCCTGTTGCAAGCCTTGGTGCTGTTGGCACCGATAGGTTTGGCGCAACCCGTTGATGCGGCGCAGCACATGACTGCGTTTGCGGTGGTCAGTGGCTTGGGGTTGTTGGGGTTGACGGTTTGGATGGCACGAGTACGTTAATTAACAACAGGCCGTTTTACGAAATGGCGATCACGAAACCACGTGAATTTTCATATGTCACTTAGCTACCGAAGCGAGAACATTTCGGGAATGTTGGTTTTACCCCATTCCGTAAAATAATCTTGAAGAAGGATAGACTCAAACTCAGAAGTGTGTGCTTCATCTCTATGCAACGGCATACCACTCTTAAGCCAAGAACAGACACCTTTTTCGTCGTCGCAAAATATTTGATTTTGCTCGAAGAATCGAGTCTTGGGATTTGATTTCAAGATGGATTTCATTAAAGGTTGAAATTTTTCAAATAAGTTAGCGCGCTCCGCTGGTGAAAAAGAACAGTCTTTAGCAACAGATCTAAATGGAGTTTTGAAGCAAAGCTTAGGATTAAAACCAGGCCTCAGATGGGGGGTAAAAATAATAACTTTGATTCCAAGTTTTTCAATGAAGTCAATCCGCCTCCGAACACGCTCTATATACTCAACTGACGGACTATCTGAAAGCCCATCAATAACAGCAAATTTCATGGTACGCGCGTTTGTAAGTATTTTATTGATGTATGTGATTTGCTCTTCGGTTCGTCCCTTGTAGCAGGGGCTATTTATATCTACGACATCAGACCCATCAGATCCAAAATCACAAGTTCCAATCGATAAAATTGAATGAGATGATAAATTTTTATTTTTGGAAAAACCTGGATACAGTTGATTAGCATAACTGTTACCAAGCAAAATCATAGTGGGAGGAGTTGGACTATTTTTGATACAGAACCACCATCCATATTTTGTCGCATCCTTGTATTCATACTCAGTAAGACATGCATCATTTTGGCTATAGCCCCACAATGGACCTACTAATTGATTGCTTACATCTTGAGTCAAATCAATATTCTTAACGGCCGATCGATTCGGCAATCCATTTTCGACGTACGCCGCAAAACCAAGCCCACCAATAAAAATCATTAAAGTTAGCAATATCTTTACAACCAAGTCAGATTTTCTATGTCGTATATTTTTTTCAATAATTTCATACGTTAACCAAGCCAGTACAATCGATATTATTAGTGCATTTAAGCGTACAGGTGAACTTGGGCTCTTATACTCAACTATCTGTGCAAAAGAAAGTAAAGGCCAATGCCATAAGTACAAAGGAAAACTTATTAAACCAAACCAAATCAATATTCTATTGGACAGTACTACACGATTTCCCCATGCTTCAGGACCTGCATAAATAATTAAAATCGCCCCTAAGACAGGGATAATCGCCCACTTACCTGGAAAGATTGAAACTACACTTATCTCATAAAAACCATACGACAACAAAACCAATCCCAATATTGATGCCGCACTTCTTACATTGGAAGATGCATATATTTTATTAAATTTACCGTCACCACCAGCGCTCAACGACTGATTCTTAAATATGACAATCCACGCAAGGATACTCCCAGAACCCAATTCCCAAAAGCGAGTTTGTGGCGAGTAAAAATCCGCAACAAGATTATGGTTAGATTCAACCATATTTAAAAATAATGAAATGCTAGCGACTATAACGCTAACACTCAACAAATTAATCCGAACCTTGTATGCCGCCCAAAACAAAAAAGGCCAAATTATATAAAACTGCTCCTCAACCCCCAAACTCCAAAGGTGCAGCAAAGGTTTAACATCTGCTGAGCGATCAAAATATCCGGCTTCTTGCCAAAGTAAAAAATTCGAAAGAAATATTGCACCGCCAGAGATATGCTTACCCAATTGCTCGAACTCATCAGTTAGCAATGCAAACCAACCGAAGACAAAACTAGACGCAAGCACTAATATGAGTGCGGGAAAAATGCGCTTTATCCTTCTAGAATAAAAACCTGAAAAACTAAAACTATTATTATTTAGATCTTGAATAATATTGGTCGAAATCAAAAAACCCGATATGACAAAAAAGACATCAACGCCGATAAAACCACCTTTCATCAGACTTGGAAATGCATGAAAAAAAACTACTGAAAGAATTGCTATCGCCCGGAGGCCATCTATATCTTTTCGGTATTTTAGGTGCGGAGAATGAACTGGTGCCATGTTTACTTATTCAATCCATTTATTATTTTAGCGATTCGCATTTCTGAAACTGAACATTCCATAATGATCTGGAGCCAGAAGAAGCTGAATAGCAAGGAAACTAAGACCGAGCGCCAAGGGATAACAAAGCAAATTTACCAACACCCATCCGAATGGAATTACTGGAATCCACAACACAAATAAAATTAACGAACGTAAAAAAATAACAGGGAAGAATTGGCTTTTTTTCATCACCAAAAAGACAGGTATGAGAAATACCAAACGGTAAGCAAAACTTACAAAAAACCAAAAAGTCGAAAGAAAAATAGATAGCGAGACTACCAGCAATATCAGATCAGTTTGACTCAATTGAGAGATGAACTGATTTAGATCTGCCTTGTTTGACCAAATCTTTGACATCCATATCAACGTCCATACAGAAAATATAGCAAATATAGCTAAGCCCAAATACGCAATCCAAGGATAGATGATCGCCACAGAGGTGGGCAATTTAGCCGTTGGAACATAAAGCAGCGATAAAAAGCCATAGGCATATGAAAATCCTTTAGGCGTACCGGCAATAATTGCTGGCAATTGAAGCATAGTAAAAATCACCAACGGCGCTGAAAGTCCGACGCCTAGCATGGCACTTAATAGGTTTTTTCTTCGGTGAAATAACATCAAAGCTAAATAAGCAAAGATTGGGAAAATTTTGAATGCGGTCGCTATACCGAGGGAAAAGATACGAAAAAAAACAGATTTTCTGAAGAGTAACAACGGCATGAAAATCAGAGAGAAAACCATTGCATCGGTATTACCTCGCTCCACTGCCAACAAAACGATTGGGTTAAACACAAGGAATGGCAATGCTTTGAAGTCATAGAACCAAGTTAAAGCGAATATGGTGACTATCAGCATCAACGCATTGAGCTTCCAAAACCGCATAAAGAAGGCTTCGCTGTAATTAGAAAATATTGCGAATGCGTCAACCACCAAAGAAGGGTAATTCAAAACCGGAATGGTTGCTTCAGGGTACAAATTTTTAACGGGTTCTCCAGACTTGATGCATTCCGCCTGATCTTCTTTAAAACCAAGTGTTTCGCAGTAGGCTGCCATTTGTATATTTCTGGAGTCCCCTCCCGGCCATGAATTTGCGGGTACGCCAAACGCCAAATACTTTTCTTTCCACGGCAATTCGCTCGACGTGAAAATATTAGAAAACAACACGAGTGTTATTACCATATAAAGGCACTTCGCGATCAAAACAAACCTACACCTCATACTCATATCCCTATTTATGCGAACTCAATTGGCGCGCTTGTTCAGTCACTAACGATACTGTTTAGTAGTGCTGCTTGATCATCTTTAACTGCGAGCAAAGGCTCTGCATCCAGCAAATGCAAAGGCCATAGAATGCCAATGGCTGGATCGCTCCACAACAAGCTACGCTCAAATTCGGGGTAGTAATAGTCCGTCGTTTTGTACAAGAACTCTGCGCTCTCGCTTGTCACCAAAAACCCGTGTGCTAACCCTTCAGGAATCCACAACTGTTTTTTATTTTCTGCTGACAGCTCAATACCAAACCATTTACCAAAAGACTTTGAGCTTGGACGAATATCCACAGCCACATCAAACACCGAACCTTGTGTGACACGCACCAGCTTACCTTGTGCATGTTGCGTTTGGTAATGCAAACCGCGCAAGACACCTTTGTTGGACTTGCTGTGGTTGTCTTGCACGAACGTGCGCTGCAAGCCCGTGGCTTGTTCGAAATCACGAGCGTTGAAGCTCTCAAAAAAGAAGCCGCGTGCATCGCCAAAAACCTTTGGCTCTAACACCAGCACGCCATCAATGGGCGTTGTTGTTACTTGATATGGCATTTCAATCTCTATGAGATAACTCTTGTTCAAGCATCAATGACTTGGGAGCCAAAAATATCAGAAGAATCAACATGGCAAAGTGCCCTTCTTCCATGTCAACCATCATTGAGTTCATCAAGATACTGACCATGAACAAATACACAAACATGATCAAGCCAACGCGTTGGACCTCTGAAGATTTCATCAAAACCAAACGACATGCCTGCGCAAAGATGCCTAAGTACAAAACAAAACCTAAAACCCCCTTTGTCGCCAACATAAACAAATACTCGTTATGAGGATTTGTAAAACGTTCAGGTTGAGTTGTACCCATTGCCAGATTGACCTTCTGAAACACTTCTGAAAATTGAAGTGATCCAACACCCAAGAGCCAATGCTCTTTGATGATTTCCCAAATGGAGGCGTAAAACTGCAACCGCAAACCCACAGAGCTAAAGTCATTTGCCCTGTCTAAAGACGATCTTTCCATGTACTGCGTCACCTCTTGCCATACAAGCAATAAGCGAGTCTGGACGATGGATGAGCTTGCTGCTACAACCAGCATGGCAGCCCCGCCACCAATCAGCCACCAACGGTAGTGACCGACTGAAAACCGTTTGCGATTTAGAAAAATCCAAAGCGGCAACCCAGCTACAAGCAACAAAAATCCTGCTCTGCGCTCATTAGCCAAGAACATGGCTCCTAGCAAAACTGCCATCGGTATGACACCCTGCCACGACAATCGGTTTCGCGTCAGCATCAGTTGCGCCAAAAGAAATACGCATCCCACGCTCATTTGCCCATGCAGATGATGCATGGTTGGCCAAAGATATTTCCCTGGCGGAACAACGCCTGCCACTGTAGCCACCCAGTTCACACCAGCAACAGCCGCAAAACCCCACACCAATGCCCACAAAGCAAATCGAGCAACGCGCTCTACGGCAAACACGGGCCACAGCAACAAAACAAAGGCAAATGTTCTCAGGTCATGTTGAACTGCCCACAACGCACGTGTGAAGGCTGCGCCTGCCATCAGATTCGTCACAACATCCCACACACAAATAGCAGCGATAAGGCCCCAAAAGCGTATCGTCTGCTTTTTCTGCTCTGGCTCAAAGCTAAAGCTTCGCCAAAACCAAGGCGTTGCAAACAACAGTAAAAGCACACAAATATTGATACCCGCCACACTAGTCAACATCGCACTTGTGAGTGCAATCAAGACGGCATAAACGTAATAAAACTTGAATTCAATGCGATTCATCTTATGCCTTTAACAAGTTCAACAAGTATTGACCGTAGCCATTTTTAGCCAATGGCGCCGCTAGCTTTTGCAAAGCCGCAGCATCAATCCACTTCAGCCCAAACGCGATTTCTTCAGGACATGCAACCATCAAGCCTTGTCGCTTTTGCAGCGTACCAATAAAGCTGGCGGCCTCTAACAAACTGTCGTGCGTGCCTGTGTCTAACCAAGCATAGCCACGCCCCATGATTTCGACGTTCAGCTGGCCTAGCTCTAGGTAGCGCTTGTTGACATCGGTGATCTCTAGCTCACCACGGTGCGATGGCTTCACTGCTGCGGCGATGTCACACACCTGTTCGTCATAAAAATACAAACCTGTGACAGCGTAATTGCTCTTGGGTTTAACGGGTTTTTCTTCAATAGACAGCGCTTTAAATGCGCCATCAAACTCCACCACGCCATAGCGTTCGGGATCGTGCACATGGTAGGCAAACACACTGGCGCCGCTGGTGCGTTGATCTGCGCTGTGCAGCTGCTTGACCAAGTCGTGACCGTAAAAGATGTTGTCACCTAGCACCAAAGCGCTGGGGTGGTCTGCCACAAAGTTTTTACCAATGATGAAAGCTTGCGCCAAACCATCGGGACTAGGTTGCACGGCATATTCAATATGCATGCCCCACTGGCTGCCATCACCCAACAGCTCGGTAAAACGGGGGGTATCTTGCGGAGTGGAGATGATCAGTACCTCACGAATGCCACTGAGCATCAACGTCGTGAGCGGGTAGTAAATCATCGGCTTGTCGTACACGGGCATGAGCTGTTTGCTCACGGCTTGTGTGACTGGGTACAAGCGGGTGCCTGAACCACCAGCCAAGATGATGCCTTTGCGTTGTTTGGTCATATCAGTTTCTCTTGACTCTTAATTTTTAAAGTATTTCTGCCAGCATGCGGTCTACTCCCTGTTGCCACGGGGGCATCACAAACCCAAAAGCTTGCTGCAGTTTGTTGGTGCACAAACGTGAGTTAAGTGGTCGTGCCGCCGGCGTTGGAAATGCAGAGGTTGGTACAGGAGCCACCTCAGTGACTTTCCAATCCAGCTCAGGCTTGATGGTTTTAGCTTGCGTTATCACATGGCTGGCATAGCCATGCCAAGTGGTTTCACCAGAAGCAACTAAGTGATACACACCACCTAACGAGATATTTTGCGTGTTCTGCACACATCGCATAGCGTGTGCGGTGACATCGGCAATCAGGTCAGCCCCTGTGGGTGCACCGTGTTGGTCGTTGATCACGGTCAGCTTCTCGCGCTCTTGCGCCAAGCGCAACATGGTCCTGGCAAAATTGCCGCCGCGTGCGGCATACACCCAGCTGGTGCGAAATATCAAGTGCTTGCAGCCACTGGCCACAATGGCTTTTTCACCATCCAGCTTGGTTTGGCCATACACGCTCAGTGGGCCTGTGCCCTCGCCCTCCTGCCTTGCATGCGTGCCGCTGCCGTCAAACACATAGTCGGTGGAGTAGTGCACCAGCCATGCGCCCACCTGTGCAGCTGCTTTGGCCAAGGCTGCTGGGGCATCGGTATTGAGGCAACATGCCAAATCAGGCTCTGACTCGGCTTTGTCTACTGCGGTGTGTGCGGCGGCATTGACGATGAAGTCTGGCTTATAGGCCAGCACCGTTTGCGCCAGTTGCTTGGGCTTGGATAAATCACCGCAATAGTCGGTGCTGTGGCGGTCTAGCGCCACCACCTCGCCCAATGGGGCTAGGCTGCGTTGCAGCTCCCAGCCTACTTGGCCGTTTTTACCGAGAAGTAATATTTTCATGATCATTTCATCCCGTACCACACCCCACGTCCGCTGCCGTATTGCTCTAGATGGTTGCGCTCGGACAGGTCGCGAAAATGCTGCTTGAGGGTGTTGCGGCTGGCTCCGGTTAGTTTGATCGCATCCATCATCGTGACGCGCCCGTGCTCACGGGCGAATTCCACGATCTGCAGTGACAGCTCGGGCAGCGCAGCCAGCACGATCTTTTCACGCTCGACCTTCTTCTCCAGGCGCCTCACCTGCTCGGCCAGCGAGCGCAAGAAAAACACCAGCCATGGCTGCCAGTTGGGCGCCGCCGTGCGGATCGTGCCCTGCGTCTGGCGCAAGGCCAAGTAATAGGCCTCCTTGTTTAGCTCAATCACACTCTCCAATGAGCTGTATGGCACGTAGGCGTAGCCGGCCTGAATCAGCATCAAGGTCGTCAACACTCGGCTCAAACGTCCGTTGCCATCTTGGAAGGGATGAATTTCTAAAAACACCACGACAAAGATCGCGACGATCAACAAGGGGTGCAGGTGCCCCTTCTCCCGCTCATCACTCACCCACGACACCAGTTCAGCCATCAACCGTGGCGTGTCAAATGGCGTGGCGGTCTCGAAGACGATTCCGATCTGTGTCCCGTTTTCATCGAATGCGGCGACGCTGTTCGAATTGGTCTTGTACTGTCCCCGATGGCGTGCATCTTTTTCACTGTGGGTCAGCAAAACCTGGTGTAGTTGCTTGATGTGATTCTCGTTGAACGGAATGTCCTGCCACGCGCTGAACACCAAATCCATCAATTCAGCGTAACCAGCCACCTCTTGCTCGTCGCGTGTGTCAAAGGACTGGATGGCAAGGTTGGAAAGCAGACGCTCCACCTCGCGGTCAGTTAGCTTGCTGCCCTCAATACGGGTGGACGAGCCGATGCTTTCGATGGTTGCCACCCTCCGCAGCGCCGAAAGACGCTCAGGCGCTAGCGTTCCCAAGGCCCGCCACGCACCCTTGAATTCATCAATCCGAGCAATCAGGCTCAGAATCTCGGGTGTGATCTGAAGGACGTCTGAACGTAACATACAACCAATACTACACCCATTAACACCCATTAACCGCCGTACTGCTTCCCCACCCACTGCCGATAAGCCCCACTCGTCACCCCCTCAACCCATGCTTGGTTGGCCAAATACCATTGCACGGTTTTGCGGATGCCGGTCTCGAATGTTTCTTGTGGCTTCCAGCCTAACTCGCGCTCGATCTTGCGGGCATCAATGGCGTAGCGGCGGTCGTGGCCGGGGCGGTCTTTGACGTAGGTAATTTGCTCGGCGTAGCGCTTGCCGTCTGCGCGGGGCTTCAATTCATCCAACACCGCGCACAAGGTGTTGACCACTTCGAGGTTGGGCTTTTCGTTCCAGCCACCTATGTTGTAGGTCTCACCTACTTTGCCAGCCTCAAGCACCCGAGCAATAGCACGACAGTGGTCTTGCACATACAACCAATCACGCACTTGCTGGCCATCACCGTAAATAGGCAACGGTTTGCCCGCCAAGGCATTGAGCAGCACCAAAGGAATCAGCTTCTCCGGAAAGTGATAGGGCCCATAGTTGTTGCTGCAATTGGTGGTCAGCACTGGCAAGCCATAGGTGTGATGCCATGCGCGCACCAGATGGTCACTAGCCGCCTTGCTGGCTGAGTATGGGCTATTGGGCTCGTAGGTTTTGGTCTCTGAAAACGGCGGATCGGTGGGCGACAACGTGCCGTACACCTCGTCGGTAGAGACGTGTAAAAAACGGAAAGACTCTTTTTCTGTTGCAGGCAGATCTTGCCAATACGCACGCACGCTTTCTAGCAAATTGAATGTGCCCACCACGTTGGTTTCAATAAAGTCGCCTGGGCCGTGGATGGAGCGGTCCACATGGCTTTCTGCTGCAAAGTTCAGTACCGCACGAGGCTTGTGCTCGGCTAACAGCTTGCCTACTAGGACGCGGTCACCAATATCACCCTGCACAAACACATGGCGCGGGTCGCCCTTGAGGGCGTCTAAGTTGGCCAAATTGCCAGCGTAGGTGAGTTTGTCTAAATTGACCACCGTTTCGTCTGACGACGACAACCATGTGTGAACGAAATTGCTGCCAATGAAGCCGGCGCAGCCGGTAACGAGAATGGTCATATTCAGAATGATTTGAAAAAATAGAAACTTAAACAATCAACAGTTTATTTGAAGCCAAGCAGCATCCAGAGTTTGAAAAACAAATTGAATATGGCGCGTGAAATGGGGTTCTTAAACTGAACTTGTTTCGTGCTTTGTATCGTCAAAACAAATGTCTTCAACGGAGTCAGGCTTGAACGCGAACTCACACCGCCCGCACTTTGCGCAAATGCCACCTTGTTGATGGCATGCAGCGCTGATGAAGGCAATACATCAAGGAGCTGAAAACCAAAAATCTTGTCTGCGATGTAGCCAATTTTTTCGTTATAACCACCCATCTGCTGGAATAATTTTCTAGAGAAAAAAGTACCTTGGTGTGGAAAATGAAACCCAAATTTTGCGTGGAAAGCGTTAATAGGTCTAGCGGGAAGTGTTCTATACAGCCTATCGCCATCGTATATCTCAACTGGCGTAGACAAAATAACAGGGGTTTCACGAAGCAAATAAGTATGCAACTCGCTGAACACTGCCAAGTCTAATATCCAATCATCCCCATTCAAATGGATGATGTATTCTCCACTAGACAGGTCAACACCTTTATTCATGGCGTTATAAATACCGGCATCTGGTTCACTCACAAACTTTACATTTGGCGAAATACGTGAGTAAGCTTTAATAATCTCTAAGGTTTTATCGGTAGAGGCGCCATCCACAATAACATGCTCAACATCTGGGTATTTAGAAAGCACTTGGGCAGTTTCAGCCAATAGTTTGCCCAGCGTTTTGTCGGCGTTGTATGTGACAGTAATGATTGAAATTAGCATTGACATCGCCTTAGTTGAACAGCCGACGCAACCGTCTATCAATCTTTTTAAAAATATCCACAATTCGCATTGAAAAACTCAATGCTTTGTCACGTTTCGCATGAATTGGATAGCTTTTCAACACATCCCAATCTGGGGTATTGGAACTCTTTGATGGGTAACCATACTCATAACAAGAGACAAGCGCCACATGATTGAGCTTACACAAAATAGAGAAAATGCTTTGATCGTGCCGATGTTCCACAAAACCTTCCATATTGCTTTTTTTAGATTTTGAGTCATCAAGCAAACTGAAATCAGCAGCAATTACATCTGCCCACTTTTTAATAATTTCCCGCGATCGATCGCTCTTCTTAATAAAAATAATGCCCGCAGTGACTGTTTGGCTATGTGTGATCAATTCGTTAGCCGACACATTCATGTATTCAAACAAATCAGCCTTGCACCATTTGTATTCTGACAAATCGGGTAGTACGATTGACGAATCATGAAACGAGGGGACAAATGCAGCAAAGGCAAGAATGCCCGATTCAGACTGATCTGCAAGCTCAAAATACTCCATGAGTCTGACTTTGCCATTTTTATTTAAATGACAACCTGCATCCGTGTATTGAATGATGTCTCCATCATTCACTTGATCTAGCAACTGCAGTATGACCTGCGGCTTCCAGCACCAATAACCATACCCGCGTACCTTGTCAGTCAGTTTATCTTTGTATTTTTCTCGAAAATCAATATTCAAATAAGATTGATCAGCAACAACAATATGGTCATAGCATTGCATTTCTTCAGCTTGCGTGCGAATTCGGGCTAACGCACCCGCCATTCGAGCGTCTGCAAAGGATAAGAAAAATTTTCGCATGCGCTAATTATCCTTTAACCAGACAAAACTGAAGCCGGAAGAGTTCCTTGTCAAAGAGGTAATTAAAAAACACAAATGCAAAGAGTTGTGACAACACAATCGCCATGGATGCCCCCATGATTCCTTGGCTTGGAATCAACCAAATGCTAAACAACGTCGTAAGCACAGCGCCCAAGAGAGCCTGTCCTAGTTGCTGCCGTCCTTTTTCTTGGTTGTAGGTCCACACCCATTGAGCAATCCATGATGCAGTTGTGATAGCCGTGAGGGCGTAAATAACCATAGCATTTTTGGCACCAAGGTATTGCTGACCAAACAGCACCAAAATGATTTCTTCAGAAAATATATAAATAAAGCCAACCATTGCAAACGAAAGCAAATAGTTAAATACAAAGAAATGCGCGACTTTTTTTCTAAAATTAACAGTGTCTGCTTTGTGAATTCTTGCAAAATGCGGCATTGCACTGACGCAAATCATGTTTGGAATTGAGTAACAAATAGCAATAATAGGCAAAAATACAGAATATAAACCCAGTGCCGAACTACCCAAATATTGATTCAACACCAGCTGATCTATTTTGTTTGAAATTAAATTAAACAACCCAGCCAATGCAAACAAATACGATTCACCAACCAACACCACGCCAAGTTTGGCAATGCTACTCAACCATTGCGCACCACAAGTGAAACGCTTGTATGAAAAATACAAAGCAATGGCTGCCAGCAAAAACTCTAAACCAAATGCAGCTGCAAACCAAATTAAATCACAGTCGCCCAGTATCAATGCAACGCGAACCCCGTTGGAGCTCAAATAGGCCAACAGCTTTGCAACGACCGTTCTTCGGCTTTGGCTTTGCGACTGAAACCACAAATCAACGGTATCTGCCGCTTGAAACACCAAGCCTGCGCCAGCAAACGCGGTTAGCAGCGCATTTCTAGGCGTTGTGAAATACCAAATGCCCACAACAGCCAATAACCAAAACACAAAACCCGAAAGGAAACGAATAGAGAAAACAGTTCCTAACAGCTCTCCTGTTTGGCTTTGCTTGGCCTCTTCGGAGGCATCCGAGTGTTGAATTCGAGCAATATTTCGAACCACCACACCGTCCAAGCCCAAATAAGCCAAGGATTGATACATGGCCAAATATGCCAACACAAAGCTAAGCTCACCAAACTGCTGAGGGCCCAAATATCTGGCTACCCACGCCCCCACCAGCAAGGTTAATAAACCTCGCATAAATTTATCAAAAATTAGCCAGCCACTGTTATGCAGTACCGCCAACAGGTTTTGACGACCGGCGAGTCGTCGCCTAAGAAAAGCAGGAAGTGCGCGCAGCCAAAATGGGTCTGTGTGCTGGGTCAATATGCACCTTGCCTATTGGTCAGTACTGTGATGGTTTTAAACAAAATCGTAATGTCTGTCCATAAAGACCAGTTTTTCACATACCAAGAGTCAAAGTAAACACGGGTTTCATAATCAACGTCGTTTCTGCCACTGACTTGCCACAAGCCCGTCATACCAGGTTTGGCCAATAAATAGTAGGCCACATCGTCACCATAGCGTTCTAGTTCGGCTTGTACTACTGGGCGTGGCCCCACCAAGCTCATGTCGCCTTTCAGTACGTTCCAAAGTTGCGGCAACTCATCAATACTTGAGCGCCTTAGAAAATGGCCCAATGGATTGATGCGCGGGTCATTTTTGAGTTTGAAATCTTTGTCCCACTCAGCTTTTGCGACTGGGTCATTGGCTAACAAATCAGCCAACACTTCTTGCGCATTGGCCACCATGGTTCTGAATTTGTAGCAGTCAAATTGACGCCCTCCTTGCCCCACGCGCTGATGGCCAAAAAACGCACGCCCACCATCTCGCGTTATTTTGTAGCTCAAATAAACAAACAACGGCGACAACAACACCAACAAAGCCGCCGAACACACAACATCAAAGCTGCGCTTCAATATGCGCAGGCTCAAACGGCTCAGTCTGTTTTCCATGTGAATCATCAGCACCTCATGGCTGAAAAAGTTGGTGCTGGCCAAACCATACAGCGGCACCCCCCTCATCGCAGGTATCACGTGCACATGTGGCGCATGGTGGTGTGAAAGCTGGCGAATCAGCTTGTCGCGTAGGTCTGCCTCATGAGCTTCAAGTGCAATCACGCAATCGTAGGTTCGCAACACCTCTAAATCAGCCGAAGTCTGCGGCCATGGCAGCACTGGAATTCCCAACTGCGAAATTGACGCTTCCACCACCTGACCTGGTGGCGCCACAATGGCATACACCGCATAGCCCATCACAGCTTCGCCTCGCAAGGCCAACACTGCTTGATGCGCATTCTCTCCATTGCCAAACACCAGCGTTGGCCAATCCCAAAAACCAAGCCGCCTGAGCAAAGCCCTCACCATGCTACGCAACGCAGGCAAAAATACAGCCAACCACGCACAAGCCAACCACCAAGCCCAGAGCACATCGGCATTGCCAATGATGGCTTTGAGCATCGAACCCACAAACACCAACATCAACACGCCTTGCAACACAAAGCCCAACTCGGCCCAAAACGCATGCCGACGCGTGTACTGCTTGTGAATAAAAGCTGCCCATGCACACCACGCTGCCGCCATGATGGCAAACTTCACAAAAGCCATTTGCCCCGTTGGATCTGCTGCGTAATACGCCCCCACCCAAGCCAACACATCTGCCAAGACCAGCAGGGCACTGCATATCCACGCAGACAACTGCCTAGACACCAAAGACATAGGTTTGAGTAAATTTAAATCAGGCATACAACTTCAACAATTCGGCGTTTAGTCGCTCTACTGCAAAACGCGAGCGCGACATCATTGCGGCATTGTCACCCATGCTTCGGCGCAGCTCAGCATCTTCGATCAGCTGCTGCGTGCGGGCACACAGCTCCTCATCTGTGTCACATATAAAACCAGTCACGCCATGTTGCACCACATCACGGCAGCCCACCACGTTGGACACCACGGCGGGAACCCCTGCAGCTTGCGCTTCTATCAACGCAAGAGGCATGCCTTCCCACAAAGAAGGCATCAAAAAAACATCTGCATGCGCCATGTGTTTGACCACATCCGCACGACTGAGCCAACCCGTCATGTGCAAGTTAGTCTCCTCATGAGGGCGCCAATCTCCATCCCCTACCCACGTAAAGCTAGCGGGTAGCCCGGCACAATGCTGGGCGACCCGCTGAAAACGCCAGGGCGCTTTTTGGTAGCAGGCGCGACTGGCATTGATCACTTTGACCATGCCACCGCCACCGCCCGCAGATGGCAACACCTCACCAAGATTGATGGCGTTCTCTACCAGCACCACATGCTTGTGGCCAACCTTGTCAGTAGCCAGCGCCGCTTCCGTCGCCGAACAAGCCACCAAGGTCCCCGGCAGCCAGCCAGCCAGCCGTTCAAACCACAGAAAAAGTTTTTGTTTGACGCCAGAAACGTCTTGCCGCAAAAAGGCAAAGCCATGCGGTGAGTAGAAAACGCGAGCATTGCTCAAGCTCAATAACGCTGCCACGCGCCCTAGCACACCTGCCTTGGACGAATGCAGGTGCACCACATCAGGCCGTTCTTGGCGAATGAGGCGTATCAAATGCCAAACACTCAGGGCATCTTTCTGTAACGACACCTCTGTCGCCATCGGAAGCACCACACGCCGAGCCAAAAAAGAAAACTGAGCATCTAACTGGTCTACTGGCGTCTCGGCCCTGATAGAGTGCGCCAACACCACTTGGTGCCCCGCCTGCGCTTGTCCGCGCGTGACCAGCTCCAAAAAGTGCTCGACGCCAGCACCTAACGATTCGGTGATGTGCAAAATCTTCATGCGCGCACAGCCTTATCTTGGTAGCGCAACCGCAACAAATACAACATAGCAAAAACCTGCCCTATCAACATACCGTACACCCATGCCACAGGGCTGACACGTGCGCAGGAGTAGCCCACGAACATCGTGATCAACAACACCCCTGCATTCATCCACAACACCAAGCCGTTGCGTTCGGCAAATACCAAATAACCCGTCAACACGTGCTGCCCAATACACAGCCCCAACCACAACGCAAAAGGCACTAAAGCTGGCAATACAAGCAACGCCAAATGCGCAGGCAAATAAACACTCAACAACACATCACCCACCCAACTTAACAACAAGGCCAAACACAAGCCCCCCGCTATGCACCAGCCGAGCAAATGCAGCGTGCGCTTCCAATAGGTGGCTCGGTCCGTATAAAACCAGACGGCAAACCGAGGGTGTAGCGCCATATACAAACCCACCAACACCGTGGCACCCAAGTTAAAAAGCTTTTCTGTGGCGGCATAAGCTGCCGTGGTAGTGGCATCGGCCAGCCAGCTCACCACGACTGTACCTAGGGTGGTAGAAGCCAGTAACAGTAACTGCGAAGCCACTAGTGGCCAATCTTTGCGCAGCACGCGCAAGCTATCAGTCAAGGATGCTTTGTGCATGGGCACCACTGCACATGCTTTGCGTGCGACATAGCATGTACCCAGCCCCACACAGACCTGCGGCAGTACCAATATCAGCACCACACCGCCCCCCAAGTCTTGTAATTCAAGCTGTGTATGGTGCTGAACCAAGGCATACAGCAAGCACGTACTTAGCACCACACCCAGGGCTGCAAAACCAACGCCTGAGGCAAAGTTTTGCTTGGCCTGCAAAAACCAATTTGAATTGGCAGCAAAAGCCACTAACAGCAACACAAACACCCACATGTACCAAGCGCCTGTAGCCATCGCTGCAAAGCCCACGCCAAACACCATCAGAACCGGCAACAACAATACTAATTTAGCCTGCACTGACGTTTGCCACACCCACGCTACGTTGGCTGCATGAGTAGCCTTGGCTACGTTGGCGGGGCCACTCAATGCAAAACCAAACTGCACCAGCACCACCAAGTAATACACATACACCTGCGCCACCAGCACCGTGGCCATCAGCTGTGGGTTGGCCCAGCGCAACATCACTGGCACAAATGCAACACTCGGCAAACCCAGCAGGCTCATCAAAAGCATTTGCCAAACCCAAGCGGGGACTTTGTGGTGCAGCTTAGGCATCAAACCTTGTCGGTAGGTGGCGATACAAACAGCTTTCTGCGAATGGCCTCATACGAAAACGCCAACACAAACCAAAAATACGGCTGCCTCGTGTTGTGAAAAAAAGTAAACGCAGCCATCATCAGCACCACACTGAACGTGTACGAATCGCGAATGCGCCAAGCACTGATGAGTAAATATGACACAAGTGCAATCCATGCAATGCCTGCCAATAAGCCGCCTTGCGTCAGCATATCGATGGTGATGTTGTGCGACTCCATAGCCTCAGTTCGCCCACCAATTGCATCCGTTGAATGCCACGAATACTCGCCTGGCCCATAACCCACCCAAGGTGATTGGGCCCAAGTCTGCAAGCCATGCTTCCACAGCTCCTCACGCACACCTGTTTTTTCTACGGGGTTGCTATAGCCAATGCGAAAAGCCTCTTGGTCTTTAAACGCTTGCCCGTCATAGCACTTGGCTGACCACAGCCCCTCACCTTGGCTGAGGGTTTCTACCGCGCAACGCACCGACTTGCGCACTTCACCATGCGCAAAAGTTTTGACCAAAAACACGCACAGCACCATCACCAGTGCATAGCCCAGCAGCGACATGCGGCTGGCCTTCATCTCCCAGCGCAAGCGCAGCATGATCAAAATTACAAACTCAAACACCCACACCACAAACAAACCATCACTGCGCACCAGCAAGCCCATCAGCATCAAGGCAAACAACAGCAGTCCAAAGCCTGCCATTTGCAGCCGCGTCGGGTTAGCCACATCTCGCCACAATGCAGCCACCCAGACGGGCAACGGCACAAAAAACAAAGCTAGCTGGTTGGGGTTGATCGACCAGCCTGAGTAGCGAACGTCACCTGCATCCGTCATGTGCAGCTGCTTTGCCAGCTCTGCATCGCCTGACAGATACACCACAAAGCCAAACCACAGACCCACAGCCGTTAGTGTGCACAGCCAGTAAACGGCGCGGCGCAAAGCTGCATCGCCCAGCTTTACCAGCAGCGCCGCTAGCCCAATGGTGACCGTGGCTGTAAAGGCATAGGCCATACTGTGGTGCGCTGCCAATGCCCCCTTTTGCGTAGCCAACCAAGCACCTAGCCACATGCCCACTGCGGCCACCAGCCAAAACAACACCACGGGTGTTTTCCACAACCGCCAAGGCTTGCCATACACAGCCCCCACAAGCGCCAGCACTGCTAACAACAGCTCGCCCGGCCCCACGGGGAACGCTGTCATTCGTAAATTGGTGCTGATCGAAAGCAACAGGCCAAGCCCTATTGCAAAGGGAAGAACCTGCGCCCAAACCCAACCTGCTCTGCCCAACACTTGCTTATCCACACTTGCATTCATTTCGTTCTTTGGCCTTCTGTCCATACCCAATCCACCACATCCCCATCAGTCTTATAGCCTGGCACAAGACCTTTAAGCAGGGTGCGAATCAGTGGTACATCGTTGCTATCTAGCGCTAGGCCTAGGTAGGCGAGCTTGCTTTCAAGTTCGGGCCAAGGCAAAAAGTCTTCATGTGCTTTCATGATGCGGGCGTGGCTGGTAGGCAGCGGGTTGTCGCCTATCAGCAGCTCTTCATACAATTTTTCGCCAGGGCGCAAGCCTGTCACTTGTATTTCTATATCCCCATTTGGGTTGACCTCATCCTTCAGCCCTAGGCCTGATAGCTCGACCATACGCTTGGCTAGGTCAATAATTTTCACTGGCTCGCCCATGTCCAGCACAAACACATCGCCACCACTCGCCATAGCGCCGGCCTGAATAACCAGCTGTGCAGCCTCGGGGATGGTCATGAAATAGCGGGTAATGCGCTCGTCCGTCAGGGTGATAGGGCCGCCGTCTTTGATTTGCCTACGAAACAGAGGCACCACCGAGCCAGATGAGCCCAACACATTGCCAAACCGCACCATGCTGAAACACGTTTTAGCACCAGCTTGCTGCTTGGCTGCTGCCTGCGCTTGTAGCACCATCTCTGCCAATCGCTTGCTAGTGCCCATCACGTTGGTGGGGCGCACGGCCTTGTCGGTGCTGATCAACACAAAGTCATGCACACCATGCTTGGCCGCCAACATAGCCGTGTTGAAGGTGCCTAGCACATTGTTTTTCACGCCTTCGGCGGGATTGTGCTCAACCAGCGGCACATGCTTGTAGGCAGCAGCGTGGTACACCGTGTGTGGCTGCCATGTGCGCAAAATTTCATCCATGCGCGACTCATCACGCACATTGGCCAGCAGGGGCACCAATGGCACAGGCATGTCAGCAGCGGCCATTTGGCCTTGTAGCTCTTGCTCGATGGTGTAGAGAGCAAACTCTGTCAGTTCCACCAGTAACAAAGCCGTTGGTGACAGCTTCACAATTTGCCTGCACAGCTCTGACCCGATAGAGCCGCCAGCCCCTGTCACCATCACCACCTTGCCCGTGATGTTTTTGGCCAGCATGGCGCGGCTGGGTGGCACGGGGTCGCGGCCTAGTAGGTCTTCAATGTCTAGCTCTTTCAGGTCGGACACCTGTACACGGCCTTGGGCTAGGTCCATCACGCCGGGCAATGTGCGCACCTGTACATGGGCAGCATGCACCAGCTCTAGTATTTGGTTGCGCCGTGCGCGTGAGGCCGAAGGCATAGCCAAAAACACCTGCGTGACACGCAGCTTGACCACCAACGCCACCATGGCTGACGGGTTGTATATCTTTAAACCATTCAACACCTGCCCGTGCAAGCGGTCGTCATCATCTAACAAGCCAACCACCACCAGCTCTGGGCTGGTTTTAAGTGCAGCAGCTAGCTGCCGCCCTGCTGAACCTGCGCCATATATGAGCACGCGGGGCAAGCTTTCGCGATTCAAAATACCTTGATACACCCCGCCCAACCAATAGCGCACAAACGCCCTTGATAAGGCTACACCCAACAACAGTAGCATGGGCTGCAAAATACCCACGCTACGAGGCACACCTGGCACCCCTACGGCTGTAAACGCAAATGCATAAATAAAGGCATATATTGCAACAGCCTTCAACACAGATATTAGTGCTGGCAGCCCCGTATACCGAAAAATTGCACGATACAAGCCAAACACAATAAACAACGGCAGCGCAAACGCCATTGCGCCAACAAATGCCGTGAAATGCGCGTGCGACCAAGCTGTCCACGACTCAAACCGAAGATCAAAAGCCATCCAAACTGTGATGGCACAAATCAACGCATCAGCACCTAGCGCCATGGCGCGTTTAAGTGGCCGCGGTAACAACAACAGAAAATTAGTTAAAAGAGTTATTTTCATTTTTAAAGCGCCACACCTGGCTTTAGCACTGCACCGGTAGGCAATTGCACGCCATAGCCAATGGCAGAGCCCGCTAGCATCCAAGCCAAAGCTCCCAAAATGCTTCCGCCAGCCATGCTGGCATTCACACCCAAATGACCAAAGTCGTATACCTGCGGATGGTGGTCTAGCACCGCGCCGCAGTTAACGATAGCCCCCGCCCCCAAAACGGCTTCGGTATCCACAATGGCACCGGCCATCACCACCACGCCTTCAGCCAGCTTTGCATGGGGCGACACCAGCCCTAGGGTGTACCACTCGGGCCAGCGTAAACCCATCCGCCGGCAACTGACCACATAACTTTCGGCGCAAAGCATTGTTACCAATAACCACCACAGCGTGCGAGGCGCGTGCAGCGTATGCAACAAAGCCGGTGGCGGAGCCCATCACAGGCAAACCCCACACTTCGGCATCTTGGGCAAACGCACCATCGTCTAAGAAGGCTACTAATGTGTATTCAACAGCCATTAACACGGCCTCAGCCACAGAACGCCCATGCCCACCAGCGTCAATAATCAGCAAGCGCGGTTTGCCGTCCGTCTGCCCAATACGGGTCAATGCGACACCCCATCACGCAGTAACACCTTCACAAAGGTCAGCCACAAAATGCGCACATCAAACCGCAACGACTGACGCTGCAAATACTCCACATCAAGCTGCACTTTGTCTGGAATAGGTAGCTCATCGCGACCATTGACTTGAGCCCAGCCAGTCAACCCTGGCACCAAAGTGTGCACCCCGTGCACGGTGCGCAGATTGATCAAATCCTGCTGGTTAAACAAAGCTGGCCTAGGTCCCACAAAACTCATATCCCCCTTCAAGATGCTCCACAGCTGTGGCAACTCGTCCAAGCTACTTTTACGCAAAAAGCTGCCAATCGGCGTTAAATGCGATGCAGCATTCGGCAGTAAATGAGTAGCCACGGCTGGTGTACCTACACGCATGCTGCGGAACTTAGGCATCTTGAAAATCACATTATTGCGCCCCACTCGGTCCGACCAATACAACACAGGCCCCTTGGACGTCAAACGCACAGCCAGAGCAACTAACAACATCGGGGCCAACAGCACCACCGCAGCTACATAGCTCACTAAAATATCAAAGATTTTTTTATATTGCATTTCGCAACCGACCAAACACACGGCACTAAGAAAAATACTCGGCATCTTGAAAATCAACTCCTAATTGATCGCGTTGAGACAAAGTTGGAGGAGTAATGATCGGGTAGTTAGCGTAGAGAGGCCAATCTATTAACAGCTCCGGATCGTTCCAACGAATAGTGCGCTGATATGCAGATTCATACTCACCACTTGAATGTATATTAATAATTGCGAAGTCTGAGAGTACAAGGTAAGCATGCCCTAAACCCGAAGGCACCCACAATGCCCCAGAATTCTCAGAAGTCAAAATTTCAGCTTGCCACTTACCAAACGTTGGGGAGGACCTCCTAAGATCCAACACAACGTCATATATAGCTCCGTAACTTACCCTCACCAACCTCGACTGTGGTTTTTCAAATTGGTAATGAATACCACGAAGAACATCTTTTTTGCTATAAGTTTCATGCAAAAAATTTAGACCTTCAGAATTATCCAACAACTCAGAAACAGTTTTTTCATCAAAAACCTCTACCACCGAGCCACGCTCATCGCTTCTCTTATCAAGAGAAAAAATTATTACATCTTTTATTTTTGATCGACTTGATATTTTCATGAATATTCCTTGCTTGTTGATTATGAAATGGCTGAGTTTTTCATTAAATTTTTACTTGATCATATATTTGCAAAACTCCTTGAAGTTGATCATTCTCAACTACCACCAATGAATTCACCTTCTTTTCAAGCATTAGGTTTTCGGCCTCCACTAACCGCATAGTAGGCGAAACATGAATAGGGTGCAACGACATAAATGTTGAAGCTAACAAAAATTTTAAATCCTGATCTAGCTCAAACGCACGTCTGATATCACCATCCGTGATAATACCGACTAATTTTTTTTCGTCAACAACGAGAGCAATACCAAGTCGGCCCTCGGTAATTACCTGAACAATTTTACGAAATGCATCGCCTGGCAAACAAATTGGCAGGTTTTTTTTATGCATAACATCTCCAACACAGGTAAGTAGTTTGCGCCCCAAATTACCCCCAGGATGAAACCGCGCAAAGTCTTTTGGTTGAAAGCTTCTCGCAGATGACAAGGCAACTGCTAAAGCATCCCCCATAACCAAGGAGCAAGTAGTTGAACTTGTGGGCGCCAAATTATTATTACAAGCTTCGCGATCAACCCCTACATCTAATGCTACATCAGCGTATTTACTAAGGGTGGAGTTCATTCTCCCTGTTAGCGCAATTATTTTATTTTTCTGATGTTGCAAAAATGGCAGGAGTCGAATAACTTCTTCTGTTTCGCCAGAGTTTGAAATTAAAAGTGCAACATCAACAGGGCGTATCATGCCTAGATCACCGTGATACGCATCACCTGGATGTACGAAAAAAGCAGGCTGACCGGTAGACGCTAAAGTTGCTGCAATTTTTTGCCCAATGATTCCGCTCTTCCCCATCCCAATGATGACCACACGTCCTTGCGAGTGAAGAATTATTTCCAAAGCAATGTCAAACGATTTCGACAGTCTTTCAGCCATAGCAGTTATGGCTAAAACCTCTAATTCAATCGTCTTTTTCGCCTGCTCAAATTTATTCATATTTTTATTTCCATTAAGATCAATATTCTAAATTGCGTGAATTTTACCTAGTTGTAAAATCTACCAATCATTTATAAAGATTTAGAACTTCTCTCCACCTTGCTGGCTGGTCTGAGTTATTTAATTTGCAAAGGCGCAAAAGGCTTAACCAAATCATTTATCGCCTAACTCTACTAAAAGAATGGTTCAAGCATATGCAATGGCAGAGCAATAGGTCTATCACATTTATTTTTGTTAGAATTCCGATGTGCCTCTATAAATAAATCGGCCAAGCCAACAACTATCCCAGAACGCGAAAATCATACACTTGTTGCCAACGACCAGCAGAAGTAGCCCCGTCAGCTCGTATTATTGTAACGAACGAGTAACATAAAAAATTATAAAAAAAACCTATCACTCTTTTCATCACACCCAAATCGAGCATATCCATTACCAAATTTTCACAACTGAAACATACACTCAAGCATTGCACCCTTCATTAAGTGAAGCGGCGCTATTAATCGCAGTAAGAGACTAAAGCTTTCGCAACGGAGGTAACACCTCCATAAATGAAAATATTTCATCAACAAAGCGATCCAAAGAGAGGAAATATTTTTCATCGACTGTCAACTCTGGAAGATTCGCAGAACTGATTTTATCAACATCTTGCAAAAAAGTATCGCCTTTATATATCAAGACTCTTGAACGCAAGCTAAGTGGCAAAACCTCAATTGAAGAAATGGTGGTAATCAAAAATGAGCCAGACATGAGCGCCTCAAATGTCCTTGATGTCAACCCTTTTTGCGTCGGAAATGGAATATCAAGTACAAATTTTGACATAGAAAAAAGTTCAGAAATTTGCAGCTTCGAAAAAGCTCTTGAGCTTATCAATGGAAATATGGACAACACCCTTCTATTTAATATGAATTTAAATATAAAAGCAAATTTTGAGGGATAATACAATAAACCACCAAAAGAATATTTCGTGTTTTTCAATCTTGTTAGTAGATCGACGATAAACTCCGGCCTTGCCGAATGCAGCGTTCCCGCAAAAGCTATCCTGTTGAATCGCTCCTCATATTTTACAATATCAGAAAAATAAACGTTCTCCGCAAATAAATTAATTAATCTGCAGTTATATTTCTTGGCATCATCTGGGTCAAATGTTGAAAAATTAACCCCCTCATTTAATATATGAATACAATTCTGCTTTCGATCCAATCCATCCCACATATACAAATGAACATTGATACCCATATTTTTCACAATACGGATCAATGAAGAATCTAAATCCTCTACTGATATCAGCAACACATCAGTCACACCTTGCTCCACCAGAGTCGAAATAATTCTATTGGCATGCGTCTTCTTGAGCCAAGAAAATACTTTCCCAAGTCTAAATCTGATCATAGATCTGATTATTTTATTTTTAGAAAATAACTCATTGATAAAAAATGTAGGAACCCCTTTTTCAGACATTCGTAATGCTATGGCATCACAATACCCAAAGAAAGCAGGCCCAATTATAGCGATGCATTTATTTTTCATAACTTTATCCTAAAACGGGAAGATAACCTTTTGTGTTTTATTTTGAGCGCAATCTATTATGTAGATTTAAGGATGAACTACAACATTGCAAACTACTGATTCAATAGCTCTGAGGTTTGTACATCTCTTGAGATTACAGCGGCAGCAAGGAGTTTAAGTTTTATTAAGCCTCAACTGCCGCATATGAACGACCGAATTACGTGCTTAGTCCGTTTCGTGTTGAATATTCGGTTTTCAAGCAGCACAGCCATGAATAGGCCTCTACCAATAAGAAGATCGCAACACTTTGAAATTTATCTAGCTTTCGAACCTTTGCGCCCATTTAGCCAGTCAACGATTCCATCAGCAATCTTCTCATGCCCGCTAGGGCGCCAGTGTCCATCAGTCTTCCAGAAATCAGAACTATCGATTGCATCAGTCTTATCGATGACTGGAATATCGAGTTCTTTTAATGTTTTTAGCAGATAATTTCGTGCGTTCATGTTGCGAGCCCTTTCTCCTTGAAAGCATGCCCCGTACTCGCACTTGGTCGGAGCGACCACCACAGCAAGTTGGACGTTCTGTCGCTTTGCCTTGTCGCGGATCTGCCTGATCAGCTTCGCGTTTAGCGCCACCATGCGATCTGCTAGCTCCGAAGCCTCCGTCGAGTGTTTAGGAAAGTAAATGTCCATTTGATTCTCGTCGGCCCCATTAATACCAGCTTGACCGTAGTCTGCAAACTGTAATGCCGTAGTTTTTACTTTACCCCTCACCAAAGAATATAGCCTAGAGTGATCTGCCAGCCAGTCGCTAAGTGGACCAGTTGCTAACTCGCCAGAGCGGGGTATTGGGTAACCTGATATCACAATATTAGGTTTTTTATTTTCCAGCAAATACGGTTTGTAATAATTGTAACGACGCCAGAATATATTGTCAGCGAAATCGTTACTCAAACAAAAGGCAATCAACACTATCTCCGGATGAAAATCTTCGATTATTTCATCGATCATGAGGTAATACTGAATTGGTCCGTAGCCGGAGACCCCGAAATTGAGAAGCTCGTACTTTCCATCCGTCTTTTTTTCCACCATTTCCGTGAAACGCTCCTGGTCTGCAACCCCAATCCCCCATGTAAAACTGTCGCCAAGCACTACTACTCTAGTTATATTGGGAGATTTTTTTGGCGAAACTTCTCGGTAGCGCATGCCATGGCTATTTATATTAATTTGATAAGAGAACTCATCGCGGGTGTATTGACCGAAACGACCAGGGCTATTTTTCCAACCAAGTCGATCGTCAAATTCGTAAAATTTGTATTGATTACCAGTTTCAGCAACGTATATTCCACTCAGTGATGTCATCCGTATAATTCCTTCAGCAGCCAACAGCGAGATAGCTAGCGATGCAGTTACTAAAAGCGCATCTAAAAATAACTTAATCAAGTTCATAATCCTCTCTGTAATCCTTTCTCAGGATTTGATCTTGCAACTCCTTCCAGAGCACGCAGTTACCTACAATAAGGAGCTCGATTTCAGTACCCATCAAACAACGAAAGGCATCCTCAGGCGTGCAAACGATAGGCTCGCCACGAACATTAAACGATGTATTGACCAGTACGGGGCAGCCAGTTGCAGCCTTGAAGGCGCTGAGCAAGCTATAGTAACGAGGGTTTGTCTCTAAGTGAACGGTTTGGATCCGCGCAGAGAAATCTACATGAGTTACAGCCGGAATCTCTGAGCGTTGTACGTTAAGCTGTTCGATTCCAAACAACACCTGCTGCTCATCGCTAATCGGCAACTGGCGCGACTTGGCCACTTCAGCAACCATTAACATGTAGGGACTAGACACATCGATGTCAAACCAGTCTTGGGCGTTCTCGGCCAGAACACTCGGAGCAAAAGGGCGAAAAGACTCTCGATACTTTACCTTAAGGTTGAGCTGCCGCTGCATTGTTTGACTACGTGGATCGGCGATAATTGAGCGTCCACCTAATGCACGTGGGCCAAACTCCATCCTGCCCTGGTGCCAGCCGACAGCTTTGCCGTCGGTTAGTGCTTTCACTGCAATATTTATTACCTCGTCATCAGATACCGTTGTGTAATGAGCACCAGCTAGGCGCAAGCGCATTTCAATGTCATCTTGTAAATATTCCGGCCCTAGATAAGCCCCCTGCATTGCATCTGCTGGGTTGACTATGCGCGGCCCTCCCAAAGCCATATGGTATGCAGCAAGGGCCGCTCCGACAGATCCGCCAGCATCACCGGCGGCCGGCTGAATCCATACAGCATCGAACCCGCCCTCACGGAGTAGTTTGCCATTAGCTACACAATTAAGGGCAACGCCGCCGGCGAGACACAAATTCCGCTGCCCAGTTGACTCGCGAACGTATCGTGCGATTTTAATAACAACTTCTTCAATAACTACTTGAATGGACGCGGCAAGGTCCATTTCCCGCTGGGTAAGTGCTGCCTCTGGTTTCCGCGCCGGACCACCAAACAGCCGGTCAAAGCGTGCGTTTGTCATAGTCAAGCCTGTAGCATAATTAAAGTAACTCATGTCGATTCGGAACGAGCCATCGTCCTGAATGTTGATTAGCTTTGACTTTATCAATTCTGCATAGCAGGGCTTGCCATAAGGCGCGAGGCCCATCACCTTGTATTCGCCCGAATTAACCTTAAAACCGGTGTAGTATGTAAAAGCCGAATAAAGCAATCCAAGAGAATGGGGGAAACGAATCTCGCGGAGCATGTCTAACTGATTCCCTTTGCCAAGAGCAACTGAAGTTGTAGCCCATTCCCCCACACCATCCATCGTTAACACTGCCGATTCTTCAAAGGGCGAGGCAAAAAAAGCACTAGCAGCGTGGCTAATGTGATGCTCTGAAAAAAGCAATCGATCCGCCCAATCGACAGAGCATTCCACGTGAGACTTGAGAGATTCAAGGAGCACCGTTTTCTGGAAAAGCTTTTCCTTTAACCATATCGGCAGCGAAGTTACAAAACTTCTGAATCCACGAGGCGCGAAAGCCAAATAGGTTTCTAGTATGCGTTCAAATTTTAGAAAAGGTTTGTCATAAAACACTACATAGTCGATATTGTCCGCGCTTATCCCCCCCGCCTCTATACAATATCGGATAGCGTTAATTGGAAAACTTGGATCGTGCTTTATTCTAGTGAACCGTTCCTCCTGCGCAGCAGCGATTATCTTACCATCGGTCACCAAGCAGGCTGCCGCATCATGATAATACGCTGATATACCAAGAATATGCATAAATTAAAACAACGTATAAATAAATGGGGCCAGCACAGAGCCCTGAGCAGTGACCAACAAAATGCCCAACAGTAATATGACACCGATTAACGGAGCAAGCCAAAGCTTCTTACGTACACGTAAAAACCCCCAGAATTCTTTGAAAATAGAAAACATTAATACCTCAAAATTGTTGTTTAAATGACTCGAGATCTAACCGGCAAGAGTTACAGCAAATCCAGTACGATTTTCCGGGCCGTAGCTTTAGACTCAACTCATCACGGCCAAAGAATCGCGAAATAAGTGCAACCGGAGTAATTAATCCAAAATAGATTAAGCCAAGCATTAATGGACTAACTATACTACCTAACGCATAGCCAAACCGAAACCAGATCCGATTGGCAAACCTTAGCTTAACTGGGGATATTATTGCGACCACGCCAAATGGCACACTCAGTAACATCAGAAAAATCAAAATCGAAAGTGACCATGATTTGATAAATGCGAATATTGAAAGTCCAAATAGGACAGCTGAAATTAGCAATCCAAAACTTCTATCCGATGGGAGATTCTGGCTACTGTTTGCATTCATCATTTTACCTTTAAAATCGACAATGGAATTTATTTAAAATGCTATCTACATTGTCAAGAAGAGGACTATATACGATTTTTCACGCCAAATGATAACAATTACTCATTGAACCTTAAGTGCTAGCCGCGGTTTTTCGCCCTGCCTGTTTATGCACAATAGACGAAAAATGCACACCATCTCGAAGAGTATTTATTCTAGCGTGAGACACTTTAAAAATCTTACATACCAGATATAGAAACGTCGTTGTTATTACGCCACATATAACAGGCTTAACAATTAGAAGCGGCGTATAAAGCATCCCATGTATTATAAACGACACGAATATTAATTCGATAGGACTTATTTTTAACCCGTAATTTTTTTTACTCAACACCCTACTGAGAGTGACACCAATAATTACTATAAAAATTATACCAAATGGATGACCAAACAAAGCTATTGCAAAAGCCGTAAAAAGCCCACCTCCGCCACGCCTTCCGTACATCTCAAGTTGATCAGCAAAACCTAAACCTTGCGTTGATCCATCCAACCCTAACAAAAACAAAACAGCACCAAATGAATCAAAAAGGTTATGCGAAATCGTCGATGAAAAATCAATTATAAATAAACTTGAATAAAGCAAACTGCCATGATGTGTAACCACTCCATCAAATAAGAACTTGGATAGAAACCCTGAGTCAATGTCAGCGGTTGATCTAAATTTATCAATAAAAAGTAAGGCCGCAACAAAGGCAATCATTAAAATGATATTTTTAAGTCGAAATGACATTCGGTCTATAGAAAATAGTAGACTACCCACGGCAGTGATCATCATCATTCGCTCACCAGCTAATATACAAAAAAACATGTGAAGGCAGTTTGGCAGGTGCCTCTTTACAACTGAAATATTTTTAGAATACGCGTAGTAAATACAAATAAGAACTGTTGTATATTCAAAGAAATAACCAGGCTTTTCATTATCATACCCTCCACTAAACAATGTAAATTTAAAGAAAATCGGCTCCATTGCTATTATTAGCAAAATAAACATATAAAAGAATTTTTCTATAAATGAGCTGCTGAATCGAAAAATATTTTTTTGAGTTTTAACGTTTAATTTTTGACTCGATATCCAGACTCCAATAACAAGACTTAAAAAAAATACACAATTCAGATATAATAAAAAAAATCTATTGTCATTAGTATCGTAATCTGTGAAAATATCTAAAGGGATTTCAACCGCAGTAGATACCAATAAAATTATTTGATATGAATATATAAAAGTAATTATGAATTGCGCCTGTACAGATCGCAGCCTCCACAACAACAAAAACCAACTTAATCCGGTAAAAATTGATATGAAAAAGAGCATAGTATCAAATAGAGTGAATAAAACGACACAAGAATTAAAATATTAAGATGACCAAATTCAGCAATAAAAAATGTTAATCCCACCATCAATACCTGTAAAAGAAGTAGGTATAGAAATCTCTTTGAGTTAATTTTATAGAAAAAACCAAATCCAAATATTGAAAAAATGATAATCCCCACAAAAATTATTATTGATGGAAAAATGTATTTTACCTCTCCAACAATAACCATGTAAGAAACAATTAAAACCAATGCCGTTGCTATGACAATTTTTAATTGATTAGCGTTTTCATTTTTAAACTTACTCAGACTTTTATTTTTACTAGCCACATTTGAGAATGTGAAATAATTTAACGGCCAGCTCGCCAGATTGCAAAATCTAATTACTGTAAATATTATAGGCAAGCTCCACTCTTGAAGGTATTTAGTTAAGAAATAGACTATATATTGCTGATTCAACAAACCATGCATCCCATGAGCCAAAGACGCCGCATTAGTATCCAGGGATTCCTTGAATGTGAATCTGACATAAAATCCATTAATATAAAAGTATGATGCCAAAGCAAAAAGCGACATAGCACAATTAAAAATTAATATTTCCCACGGTCCAAATATATTATAAAATAACGCAGTAATTAAAAGAAAAAAATTGGAATATGTCAATATGACTAGTTGAGATTGATCGCTTACAAAATTTGCTCGTATTAGCCCCTCAAAAATTGAAATAAATGAGAATAAAGAAATACATATGAACACAACACCTACGCCTGGCCCATCTATTAACATCGCAAAAACATTACTGAATAATATCGCACCTAAAAGCAATGCAAATATGTTTGTCATGTTTACTTCTGTAACATTCTTTGCATTTTTCCGATTATATGCAAGAAAAAGATCGTAGCCCCCCCTTGTGGCAATTGAGATCATAGAACACACGCTAGCAGCATTATAATAATCATTGGACCACTCTCGTCCTTTTAGGCTAAATACAATCCAAATAACACTTAAATTAAATACCGCAGCCAAACCTTTCAATAAAAAAGCTTTGTATTCATTATAAATCTTATGGATTTGCATTTTATTGCTAGTGAATAAGTTTATTTGAATTACCTAATAGGCCCCGTGGAATATTATCAACTTCTTAAGCTCTATTAAGTTCTCAATGGCATTTATCTCTACATATTTCAGCATGATTAAGCCGCTTTATTGCTTGTAATAGACGATCTGTGCTTGGATAAGATGCTTTATTAATTTCCTCCATTACACCATTTCGTATCAAAAAATTCTTTTGTAAATTTAGATTACCATTTATCAGGGTCCATGCTGTGGTTTCAATATAAAAATTAACTTCACCAATAACATTGGAAGGTAACTTTTTTATTTTTTTAAAATCTATTTTTTTTGAACATATTTTCTTAAACACTTTAGTGTCCTGCCTTGGATGAAGTCTTATAGTATAATTGCACAATATTTCGCTTGTAATTTTCTCAACGAGTCCAATGACATAGCTAAGATTAGTTGCATTGACATACGGCAAATATATCATCCCCCCATTTACGACTATTGGATCTAACTCTCCACACTTAGCGTACTGCCCTACGTATATTCTATCTTTACAATTAGAAAAAAAATCATCACTTCTATGATCGTACTGCAGGGCGATATCACAGCTAGTCATTTTTTTGAACAAATTATATTCATCGTCATTAAATGAATAATATCCATGTTGCATGCAAATTGTTTGAATATTACTCTTTTTGGCTTTGATTAATACAGAATAATCAAGCATTAGGTGCGGGCAAAATATTACTATTTTATCAATTCCATTTAAATCAATTTTATCTGCAGTTGAAACTAATTGATTTTCTATATTTCTATTTATTTTAAAATTAACTATTCTTTTACACATTAAAAAATTACAATTATCTAACTTACTTACAACACTTAATATTAGCTCTCTAAATTCTGGCCTATCCCTTAATTCTTCGGAATAAAAAAATAATGTAGACGCTTTTTCCCTACGTAATACATATTTAATTTCATAGTCTGAAATCTTTAAATATAATTTCCTTAACCATGAAAACTTATCGCTTCCAATTTTATAATTAATAATATTATTTAAAAGAGTCATTTAAATATTGATTTTGACTTGGTTGCGAAATTTAACGATAGGGGAAATAGAAGCTAAATGAGCTTACAAAACTTCATATACTCTCGACCGAATCACGCGAGCGGGGCACCCTGCGATGACGCTGCCATACTTGAATTCACCGTGTACAACAGAATTAGCTCCAACTACACATCCTCTACCAAGTTTCGTACCAGGGAGTAGCACAGCCCCGAAACCAATGAAGCATCCACATGCTATTTCAATAGGTTTCTCGATCTCACGCCACTCTTTAAATGATTCATCTAAATTAGGACTAACGTCAACATCTGTAGTTCCGATAAATACGTTAGCTGATATAGTAACATCATCTCCGATTATCACACTGCTGCCACAGTTAAGTAATAAGTTATTTCCAATTCGGACGTTGCTTCCTAATTTTACATGTCCATTTAGTATTTCTATTCGCCATCCAGGAAAGATCCCTAAACCAGGGCCCGCGTAGAATCTCCTAAACCCTTTCACAAAACTTGGCTGCCCAATGTAGCCTACTCCCGCTAGGCGCCCCGCTAAAAACTTGTAAATAAAATGCCTTAATGACCATACTACCCTAGCATCTATTTTTTTAAATAAAACTCTCATATCAAGTTTATTTATAAAAATTCTTAATCACATCTGCGATATGCTCTACATCCGCATCCGAGAGCGACTGATGTATAGGTATATTTAATGCAGTATTGGAAAAAACCGTCGCTGCTTTACAACTCTCTGCAAATGATTTAAACAAGTCAATCAAATGCAATGGATAGTAGCGAAATGATGAATAAATATTTTTAGTTTTCAAATGGGAAGCAAGCTCATCACGCTGATTAGAAAAAATTGTGAAAAAGTAATTTGAGTAGGTAACAGCTGGATCAGCTTGACGTAAATAATTAGCGCCAACTCGATCCAATGCTTCACAATAATATTTACGAATATACTCTCGCCTCTTAAGAGACGCATGTAATGTATCAAATTGCGGCAAACCTATAGCGGCGTTGATGTTAGTAAAAATTGACCGACGTCCGGCTGTGTTTAATTGATACTCCCACCATCGCGTTTCTGTAGCCTGCCGGTCAATACCACTTTTAGCCTGCGTTGGTAAACCAAGGTAAAAGTACTCTTTTGCATGCTTCATCTTATCAGCGTTCGCTACGTAAATTGCCCCCCCCTCACCACAAGTCAATAGTTTCATTGCGTCGAAGGACCAACAACCGAAATCACCCTGAGTTCCACATGCTATCCCATTGATATAAGTTCCTAGTGCGCAAGCCGCATCTTCAATGATATATACATCTGGACCTACTAATTGGCGCAAACCTTTAATATCTACAGGCACACCACCATAGTGCGTGACAAATATAGCCGCTGTATCAGTAGATAAAACCTCAGCAACACAATCTAAATCAATATTTCCGGTATTTAAATCAATGTCAACAATACGTGGTTTCAGCCCTGCTGCGATGATTGAACTACCAACTGCAGGAAATGATATTGACGGAACAATCACTTCTTTTTTAGAATTTATGCCCAGTATCTCAAAAACTCCAAATATCGCATCTGTACAGTTTGCGATTGTATGTACCTTTGATGCATCGGATTTCAAAATTTCAGTCAATCGCATCTCAAACTCAGTTACATAGGTACCGCGACCCAGCCATTTGGACTCAAATACAGTTTCAAGCAACTTAATCGAAGCTTTATCTACATTAGGTTCAAAAATATTTATCATGAATTCCCCTTAGAAATATAAAAAAATGAAGCGTCCCCTATCACTTTTATCGATGTAAGCGCCATCAGGACAGTCTGCTTTTGCGCTGCGTCTATTTTGTATGTAAAACTTCACTCTCAGCCCAATCATCCTTGCAAAAGCTTACTCGCTGAATATCTCCAAAAAATTCAGTAATCATCAGACACTTTAGACTCTAACAACAGTCACTCAAACATGTCGGTGAGGATAGGTGATTACCCATTGCAGTTGAGTTCATCGGGGGTTTATTAGTGACTTTCAACTAGCCGACCCGTCAGTTGAGCATCAAATTAACATTGATGAAGCTAACACCGCCTGTTACTGGCATAGCTATTTGCATGCCCCTATAACATTGCAGGCAAAACAACGAAACAAAATGACTTGACAAACTTGCCACAAATTTTCCATATCAACTTAAGCCTCGCTAAAGCCCAACAAACGCTTTATATGGACTAACTTGCTAGCCACCTCGGCATCCTGCGCAGCAGTCCGCCATGCCTTACGAATAAACACAAACACAAACACAACAAAAGCCGATAGGAGCGCAGTTAACACCACAACCATGCTGAGCTTAGGTGATGTTTTGCTCTGCGGCAGACTAGGCTGCTGGACAAACACCTCAGCACCTTTGACGGCTAGGCTTTTCTTTAGCTCGATGTTCTCTAGCTCTTTGCGCGCCACTTCTGCACTCAGGGTGGCATAGTGCTTCATCACCACTTCTAGCGCCGCATCGTTCTGGCCTAGTTTGCCCATTTGCCTCTTCAGCTGTTCAACTGCATCAATATTGTTGGCAATGATCCCTTCGTTGCTGCGAATGCTTTGTTCTATTTGGTCTTTGTTTTTACCTTTAGGCAACAGCTCTACCAGCAAGGCATCAATGGCAGCTGCGCCCATGGCTTGGGCACGATCTGAGGTAGCTGCCGCAGCCGTGATGGTGGATAGACCTGTTTTTTTGTCAAACTTGCCTGTTATTTTTTTGGCCAAATAAGTGCGCGCATCATCTTGGTTTCCGTCAAATTCGGGCAACAAATCAAACTTAGCAATAAGCGGATCTAACACTGGGGCTGCCCCTAACAGCGCCACTTCAGTCTCGGACAGCCGCACAATGGCGATTGACTCAAACGTTTTAGGCCACAAAAAGCTTAAAGCGCCAGCCATAACGCTCGCAATGAGCGGACCAAACACCAACAGCCGCCATGACTCGGCCAAGGTCACCAAAATGTCTAGCAGGCTTATTTCGTCGTCGTAGGCGTGTACGGTTTGTTCTGTCATGCGTTTTCTATATGGAATGGGTGACTTTGCCAAAACGGCGCTCGCGGGTGGCGTACCAATGCAGCGCCTTGTTTAGCTCGGCCTGGTCGAACTCGGGCCAGAGGGCGTCAGTAAAGTACAACTCGGCATAGGCGGCTTGCCATAGCAAAAAGTTGCTAATGCGCTGCTCGCCGCCTGTGCGGATAAGCAAATCCACATCGGGCATGCCTGCGGTGCTGAGGTGCTGGGCCAGCTGGTCTTGCGTGAGTTGGCTTGCATTGAGTGTTGGATTGACTGCTTGCCAGTTTTTAACGGCCTGCACCATGTCCCACTGACCGCCGTAGTTGGCCGCCACGCACAGGGTGATGGCCTGGTTGTGCTGGGTGGCCGCCTCGGCGGCATGAATGCGGGTTTGCAGCTCTGCCGGAAAACCAGCCACATCGCCGATCACCTTGAGGCGCACACCTGCGGCGGCGAGTGCGGCCATTTCTTTTTCAAGGTATTGCACAAACAAGCCCATGAGGGTAGACACCTCGTCAGCGGGGCGGCTCCAGTTTTCGGTGCTAAAGGCGAAGAGGGTGAGGCACTTGATGCCTTGCTTGGCACAGTACTCAACCAAGGCTTTGACACCCGCAGCCCCCTTGGCATGGCCCACAGTGCGAGGCATGTGGCGTTTTTGAGCCCAACGGCCATTGCCATCCATGATGATGGCGATGTGTTGGGGCATGGTGGGTGGAGTTTGGACTGTCACGAGCTGAATATATTCAAAAGCGATGCGGGCACGCTACCGCCATTTCGCTCAATAGCGAAGCCTTTCATTATCTACTAAAAATGACAATTTCTTAGCTTGTGGTGCACTCATTAGGTGTGCAGACCTAGGGCAGTACTCGCCTAAGTTTTCGTATTTTTTGCCAAAGGACGGCTTTGGGTGTTTCCATGGCCATTGCTTGCATGCATCGATCCAGCCAGCCCACCCTTTGCTCTGCACGATCTATGGCTTTTGACAGGTCACGGCAGATGGACAGGCCGTAGGCTTGGGCTGCCTTGTCTATAGCAGCGCGTAGTTGCACCACGGTCAGGTTCATCATGGCTAGGTCGATGAGGTCTCGGCTGAATACACCGTCATCGGCTTGTCGGTCTGCATTGGCTAGCAATTTGCTGGCGGCCAAGTCCAGTAGGGTCATGGTAGAGACGCCGCAAATTTGGTCTTGTGATGTGGGTGTTTGCAGCTCTATGCGTGCTTCGCGCACGATTTCAAATTTGATGGGTTGTCCATCCATCAGCACCTGTGTGCGTATGCCGTATTGGTCTACACGCACGTCACGCGCAAGCTGCAAGGGCATAGACCCATGACGCACGATGGGGGCCAGTCCGTCTACGCCGGTCAGCATTTGACGCAATTCGCGATAGCCTGCGGCGTCTGAAATTAAAAAATCGATGTCAACCGACTCGCGGTATTCGCCATAGCGCAGCGCAATGCAGGTACCGCCACCAAACCAGCATTGGTGTTGGGCCAATACATCACCATTGAGCGCAGCCAGTACATGCGCGATGCGTTGGTGGTGAGGACGCTTAAACATGCTCAGTCTTTTTACCAAAGGCCGCTTGCAAGGCTTGCCTGAGCGCTTGTTCGTCTTCACTCATGGTGGCTAGCTCTAGGTGGCGCGCATTGCGTTCGTAGATGTCGTGTGCCTCGACGGGGGTCAATTGGTCAGTGCCTGGCACTTGCCATGCCAACGCCTTGAGCTGCGGATAGTCCGCAAGCGCAATGCGCACAGGCCACCAGCCTTGGCCGTGAGTGTTGTTGCTATGTGGTGCGTTTTGTTGCAACTGCATTTGTATTTGCACGCCCAGGGCCGCGGCAACATTGGCCCAAGCTCCCATGGTGACCGAGGGCTCGCCTTTTTCGATGCGGTGCAGCGTGACACGAGAGATGCCAGCCGCTTCGGCAGCCACCGTGGCATTGACATGAAGAGCCTTGCGCTGGGCTCGCAACTGCGCCCCCAACGCCTGAAGGTCAGCCAGGGTTTGGGGGGTATTTGCGGGGGAAGACTTAGGCATAGTGGATCTCATTATTTACAAAAATAATCTTTTGTCAATAATGAGATGCCATCCACAAAAAAATTACCCTTTGGGTACCACCCTTTAAAGTTGTTGAGTTTTATTTACTCAACACTCACATTGAGGTTGTAGCCATGCTTCTTTAAAAGCGCATGTTTTTTGGCTTCTTCTAGGTCAGTGGCCACCATCTCGGCGCACATTTGCTGAACCGTAATCTCTGGCGTCCAGCCCAACTTGGCTTTGGCTTTGGATGGATCGCCCAGCAAGGTTTCAACCTCTGTGGGGCGGAAGTAGCGCGGGTCAATTTTGACCACCACATCGCCCACCTTGAGGCCGGGGGCGTTGTCGCCCTTAATTGCCGCGACAGTGGCAGTTTCTTCAACGCCTTTACCTTCAAACTTGAGGGTGATGCCCAGCTCCTCGGCACTCCAAGCGATGAACTGGCGCACGCTGTATTGCACGCCCGTGGCGATGACAAAGTCTTCGGCTTGTGGCTGTTGCAGCATCATCCATTGCATGCGTACATAGTCTTTGGCATGGCCCCAGTCGCGCAGGGCGTCTAGGTTGCCCATGTACAGGCATTGCTCAAGGCCTTGGGCGATGTTGGCCAATCCACGGGTAATTTTTCGGGTAACGAATGTTTCGCCACGGCGAGGGCTTTCGTGGTTAAACAAGATACCGTTGCAGGCATACATGCCATAGGCTTCGCGGTAGTTCACCACAATCCAATACGCATACATCTTGGCCACGGCGTAGGGGCTGCGCGGGTAGAACGGTGTGGTTTCTTTTTGCGGAATTTCTTGCACCAAGCCATACAGCTCTGACGTGCTGGCTTGGTAGAAGCGGGTTTTCTTTTCAAGGCCCAAGATGCGAATGGCCTCTAGCAAGCGCAGGGTGCCAATGCCGTCTACGTCGGCGGTGTATTCAGGGCTTTCAAAGCTCACAGCCACATGGCTTTGTGCGCCAAGGTTGTAGATTTCATCGGGCTGCGTTTCTTGCACGATGCGAATGAGGTTGCTGGTGTCGCTCAGGTCGCCATAGTGCAGCTTGAAGTTGGCGTGCTCGATGTGCGGGTCTTGGTAGATGTGGTCAATGCGCTGGGTGTTGAACAACGAAGCACGGCGCTTGATGCCGTGAACGATATAGCCCTTCTCCAGTAAAAACTCGGCTAGGTACGAGCCGTCTTGGCCTGTGATGCCGGTGATGAGGGCGACTTTGGGATGTGTCATATGAATCAACTTGTAAATGGATTTTGAATTCGAAGGCCATCAATGAGCAAACCGCCTTGCATGTCCTCGGATAGAAGGGTCGATGCCCCCGAAGCAATGGCAGAAGCGATGATGTTGGCATCATAAAAAGAAAGCTGAAAGCGCTTTGAGATTTCTACCGCCTTCTCGTGTGTCTCAACCGTTAAGGGCAACACAACACAAGCCGTCTTCACGGCTAGTAAAACTTCATCGACTTCTTGCCATGGCATTTTTAACTTGCGTAAACATACCGACGTAACTTCGTTGAGCACCTGAACGCTGATGAAACCTCCAGCCTCTAACGCTAGCTCGGCGACATCGGCTTTTGCTGTGTCTGATGAAAGCAGATACATCACAACATTGCTGTCGATGAAGGGCTTATTCACCGAATATCGCCACGCTCATTGGCTTGCAAACGGTCAAAGTGAAAGTCAGCTGGCAAGCGGCCACGAAACTCATGTAAACGCGCCAATAAAGCTTTGACGTTTGGCTTTTTACTCACCTCGAAAGACCGTTCGCCGACGAGGTGAAGATCCACCTCCTCACCCTCTTTCAAGTCCAGCGCTTGCACTAACCCAGCAGGAAAACGCACGGCCAGAGAATTACCCCATCGTGAAACTTGCATAGACACCTCGCAAGAATGATATACAAGTAAAAATTGTATATCTAATCCAAAAAACTTCATAAGCTTCGGAACAGTATTTCAACAATCGGCTAGGTTATCTGTTGATTTGTTTGGAGTTTTTTGTGCGGGCAAGCCATTGCTTGAATGGCTCAGCCTTGGGAGAGGGGATGGACTGCACGAGGCGTAAGAGCTGTTCGGTGTCGGCTACGTCGGTGAGGTAGTGTTTGCCATCAACCGATTTCATCCTCAGTTGACTACAGTTTGTAGCCAACTCACTGCCCTCTTTTTTAAGACGAGTTTTAAGAACACTCCAATATGTTCTCGGTTTGGGGCTATCAGTTAGAACCCTAACAACGTCGACAATGCTGAAAAACCACAACTCGCGCTCGGCATCCCACTCCGAACGCACGTGATGAGTTTCAAAGAGCTTAATGCTTGACATACCTTAGATTTCGACTTCGTTCGAAAAACCAGCATACGCCTGCGCTAGTCCTTGCTGCAAACCGACCTTGGCCTGCCAGCCTAAGGCGTTAAGCCGCGAGCTGTCCATCCACTTGCGAGGGGCGCCATCGGGCTTGGAGGTGTCAAATTCAACTCGGCCTGCATAGCCCACGGTTTTTGCAATGGCGTGAGCCACTTCAGCAATGGTCACGTCCGAGCCGCTGCCCACGTTGATGTGGCTTTGCATGGGGGTGGTGTGTTGGTCGTACGTGGCCTTGGGTAGCTGCATGACATGTACGCTGGCTGCGGCCATGTCGTCGACATACAAAAACTCGCGGCGTGGTGTGCCTGTGCCCCAGATGGCGACGCTGGGCGCGTTGGCCAGCTTGGCCTCGTGGAAGCGGCGAATGAGCGCGGGGATGACGTGGCTGTTTTCGGGGTGATAGTTATCGCCCGGGCCATACAGGTTGGTGGGCATGACGCTGCGGTAGTCCACGCCGTGGCTGGCACCGTATTGGCGGTTGTAGCTTTCGCACAGCTTGATGCCCGCAATTTTGGCAATGGCATAGGGCTCGTTGGTGGGCTCAAGCGTGCCGGTGAGCAACGCGTCTTCACGCATGGGCTGCGCGGCCATGCGTGGGTAGATGCAGCTGGAGCCCAAGAACAACAGCTTTTGCACACCGTTTTGAAATGCGGCCTCAATGACGTTGGCTTGCATCATGAGGTTTTGGTAGATGAAGTCGGCTGGGTAGGTGTTGTTGGCATGAATGCCACCTACTTTGGCTGCGGCCAAATACACCTGGGTGGGTTTTTCTTGCGCGAAGAACGTCTGAACTGCAGCTTGGTTAGTGAGGTCTAGCTCGACATGGGTACGCGTGACGATTTGACTTTGCGCCACCCCCTGCGCCAGTAAGTGGCGCACGATGGCCGAACCCACCATGCCGCGATGGCCTGCGACGTAGATTTTTTGTAATGCTGTCATGAAGGTATGACCTTGTGAAGAAAGGCGTCATTGTTTTTACGCCAATAAAAGTCTTCGACCTGGCCCCAAGTTTGGGTAAGGAAATGGAACCAGGCCAAGGTTTTCTCACCTTTGAGCGGGACGCCTTGATTGGCTACCACCTCGCGCATGGCCAGCTTGGCCGAGCCAAGTTGAATGAGATCAATTTTGTCGGGATGAATATCCAGTGTTTGCGCGATGCGCTGCACCAGCTGCGCCTCAAATGCCAATTGCTCTGCGGGCGAGGTGTTTTTAAGCCAGCGAATGGCGATGTCCCAATCGCTATTCGCCGTGGCTGTGCCATTGGTTTGACTACCGACCAACACGGCCAGCTCTAGCTCTGTCAATGGTTCCAGAGCATTTGCTAATTGCTGAATGGTTTGATTGCGGGTCACGCGCTTTTGCCTCGTCCGTAGGTATCTTCAAAACGCACGATGTCGTCCTCACCCAAGTAGCTGCCCGATTGCACTTCGATGATTTCTAGCGGAATCGTGCCGGGGTTGACCAAGCGGTGCACTTCACCCAAGGGGATGTATGTCGATTGGTTTTCACTCAGTAAGGTGACTTTGTCACCACATGTGACCTCGGCTGTGCCTTTGACCACAATCCAGTGCTCGGCACGGTGGTGGTGTTTTTGCAGGCTTAGGCTTGCACCGGGTTTGACTTGGATGCGTTTGACTTTGAAACGCTCGGACTCATCAATGCTGTCGTACCAGCCCCAAGGGCGGTGGACTTTGCGGTGCAGCGTGAGCTCTTCGCGCTTTTTTGCTTCAAGTTGCGTGACGAGTTTTTTAACGTTTTGACTTTGAGAGCGGTCGGCCACCAAAACCGCATCTGGGGTTTCCACAATGATCAGGTTACTCACTCCCACTGCGCCCACCAAACGGGAGCTGGCGTGGATGAATGTGTTGGATGTATCAGCCAACAAAGCATCGCCCTGCACCACATTGCCTTGGGCGTCTTGGTGGCCGTCTTGGTTAACTTGCCACACGGCATCCCACGCGCCTAGGTCGCTCCAGCCGGCATCTAGCGGCACCATATGAATGGGGTAAGTCGAGTTGGGGCACTTTTCCATAACAGCGTAGTCCACAGATTCGGACGGCACTTTAGAAAAGGCTTCTTTGTTGGGACGAACAAAAGGTGTGTCGATGGTTTTGCCTTGCCAAGCATCTTGCGTGGTAATGGCGATATCAGGGCGAAATTGGTGCAAGGCTTTAAGCCATGTGCTGGCTTTGAGCACAAACATGCCACTGTTCCAAGTGTGTTGGCCGCCTGCTAAATAAGCTTGGGCCACATCAAGGCTGGGCTTCTCGGCAAACTGAGCCACAGTGTATTCACCATGCGCACCCGCTATGCCTGACTGCTGGATGTAGCCATAGCCTGTTTCTGGTTTGTCGGGCGTGATGCCCAAAATCACAATGCCGCCGTCCGCGGCAGTGCGTATGCTTTGTTGCAAAGCCAATTGAAACGCGTCTGGGTTTTGCACCGTTTGGTCGGCGGGGGTGACCACCAAAATAGGGTCTTGCCCATCTTCAGTGGCTTGCAAGGCTGCCAAGGTAAGTGCGGGGGCTGTGTTACGGCCTGACGGCTCTAGCAACAAAGTGGCGGTGACGCCTTTGATTTCGCGCAGTTGTTCTAGCGATAAAAAGCGGTGCTCTTCGTTGGTCACCACCAATGTGTTGCCCATGGCGATGTCTGAGGCCCCCAGTTGATTGACACGCTCGACCGCTTGCTGAAACAAGCTGGTCGTGCCCGATAAAACAAGGAATTGCTTAGGGAAACCAGCGCGTGACAGAGGCCACAGTCGCGTGCCCGAGCCGCCGCAAAGAATGACTGGTACTACTTGATGCATCAAAGAATTATCACTTTTAAACTAGATGACGCGAAGACTCTCGACAGCCATGCGAAGCTTTTGCGGTTGTCCCAGCAAATCGACCAGCACAAAGGCACGGGTTTCGCCATCGTGGGCAATGTACTTACCCTCTAATCTTTTCAACGGGCCGCTAGCCACTTGCACGTCGTCACCGGGCGCAAACATGCGCTCTAAGGTGTCGGTCGGCGCCTCTTTCAAAAACGCGATGAACTCAGGCGGCACTTTGGCAGGCTGCGGACCAAAGCTGACGAGCTTGCTCACGCCCAACGTGGAGCGAATGGGCCCCCAGTTGTGGGTGGTGTCATTGAGCTGAATAAACAAGTAACGGCTGAACATGGGCTCAACCACGGTTTGCACACGTTGGTTGCGCAGCTTTTGAACTTGCAACATCGGCAAGTAGCAGTTGAAGCCTTGGTTCTGCAGGTTTTCAAGTGCGCGGGTTTCTTGGCGGGGCTTGGTGTGGACGACGTACCAAGCGGTGTTGTTTGTCTCGGATATTTCGCTACTCATTGTTTGAGAAGTCTAACTAAACTTTCTATGGCGCTTCGCGTCGCTCGGCGTTAAAGTGTAGTTTTATGTTTTGTTTGAAAGCTTGACCACATGTCTACCAAAAACCCGTTTGACCCCGCCGCTATGTCTGACAACGTGAAAGAGCAAGCGCAGCAAATTTGGCTGGCTGGGTTGGGGGCATTTGCCAAGGCACAAGAAAATGGCACAAAGGCATTTGAAAAATTGGTAAGCGATGGCATCACCATGCAGCGTAAGGTACACACAACCGCCGAAGAAAAACTGGCTGAAGCCACACAAAAAGCGGCACAAGCTGCAAACGTACTCAGCGAACGCGCCACAGGCCAATGGGGCAAGCTGGAAGGTATTTTTGAAGAGCGCGTCGCCAAGGCGCTGCATAGCTTGGGGCTGCCATCAGCCGCAGAGATGAAAGCACTGCACGCACGTGTGGCGGCGCTGGAGGCTCAACTAGGAGCGAAACCTAAAGCTGCAGCCAAAACAGCAGCAAAGCCCGCGGCTAAACCTGTCGCAAAGAAAGCGCCAGCAAAAAAAATAGCCAAAAAATAATTGGGTTCTGACCCCAATTAACGATCATGGCAAAGAAAGCGCCACGCCGTACCGCTGAGCGGATTTTGGAGGTCACGCTCGACCTCTTCAACCGCTTTGGCGAGCCCAATGTCTCAACCACATTGATATCGAGCGAGCTCAGCATCAGCCCCGGCAACCTGTATTACCACTACCCCGCCAAGGAGGAATTGGTCACTGCGTTGTACAACCGATATGAAACCGCACTGGATGATTTGCTAGAGGCGGCTCCAGGCGTGCACGATGTGGAAGACGCTTGGTTTTTTATGCACACGCTGTTTGAATTGGTGTGGCAATACCGCTTTTTGTACCGCGATTTGAACGACTTGCTCAGTAAAAACCGCCGCCTAGAAACTCACATCAAAGACGCGCTGCTACACAAGACGACCGCGTTTCGCACGTTGCTTGACAGCCTAGAGCACGAGGGCGCACTCGCCATGACAGTGTCTGAGCGCGAAGCCACCGCCATCCACATGGTGGTAATGCTGACGTGGTGGCTGAGCTACGAATACGTGCGCGACCCGCGCCATGCGCTAGAGCCCGAGAGTGCGCAAGCATCTCTGCTGCGCGGGGCGAAAAGTGTGTTGAGTTTGTTGCTGCCGTATGCAACTACAGACCATAAAGCGCATTTAAATGCTTTGCTATCAGCCTACTAACGCAGCGAGGCCTCGACGAGCTTGACCCAATAGGTGGCGCCGATTGGAATCAACCTATCGTTGAAATCGTAGTTGGGATTGTGCAAGGTACACGGCCCTTCGCCATGCCCCATTTCGCGGTGCACGCCATCGCCGTTGCCGATGAAGCAATACGCACCTGGCTTGGCTTGCAGCATGTACGAAAAGTCTTCTGCGCCCATGGTGGGTTCTTGGGCAACCACGTTGTCTGCGCCCACGATGTCGGCCATCACCTCGCGGGCAAATTCGCTTTCTGAGGCGTGGTTGATGGTGGGTGGGTAGTTGCGTTCAAACTCAAACGTGCAGTTTGCCCCAAAGGCGGCGCAGGTGTGTGCGGCAATGTCGCGCATGCGTTGCTCGATCAAGTCCAGCACCTCTAGGCTAAACGTGCGCACTGTGCCTTGCAGCTCGCAGTGGTCGGGCACCACGTTGGTGGCTTCGCCTGCGTGGATCATGGTGACGGACACCACGCCAGCATCGACTGGTTTTTTGTTGCGGCTGATGATGGTTTGAAAGGCTTGCACCATTTGACAGGCAATGATCACAGGGTCAATGCCGTTGTGCGGTAGCGCAGCGTGGCAGCCCTTGCCATGAATCGTGATTTTGAATTCATTGCTTGACGCCATCACAGGCCCTGCGCTGAGCGCGAACTGACCTTCTTTGAGGCCTGGCCAGTTGTGCATGCCATAGACGGCTTGCATGGGAAATTTGTCAAACAAGCCATCGCGCATCATTTCGCGGGCACCTCCACCGCCTTCTTCGGCTGGCTGAAAGATGAAGTACACCGTGCCATCAAAGTCTTGGTGTTTCGACAAGTATTGCGCTGCAGCGAGCAGCATGGCCACATGGCCATCGTGGCCGCAGGCGTGCATCTTGCCCGCGTGTTGGCTAGTGTGGGAGAACTGGTTGAACTCTTGCATGGGCAAGGCATCCATGTCGGCGCGCAAACCAATGGCGCGGTCGCTGGTGCCACATTTCAAGATGCCCACCACACCCGTTTTACCCATGCCCCGATGAATAGGGATACCCCACTCAGTCAGCTTTTGCGCCACCAAATCGGCTGTGCGAATTTCTTCAAAACACAGTTCGGGGTGTGCGTGAATGTCGCGGCGGATGCCCGCCATGTTGGATGCTTGCTGGGCGATGGAATCAATGACTTTCATGCCCCACAGTCTAGCCGTTGCCCTACCCCTCTGTCATAAAGGGCTATCCCTCAGACGCGACTCATCAAGGCCAAACAGGCGCTGGATGATTCAGCCGATGTTGAGCGATTTCAAGCAAGCCATCGAAGATGAGTGAGTCAACCAACTCAAACTGCACCGACATGCTGGGTGCCATCTTCCACCCTGCACCGCCGGTCATGTAGCAGGCAGGCTCAGCGCCGCAGTGTTGGCGCACATGCTGCACCATGCGTTCGACAGCACCCGCAATGGCGTAGGTGCCGCCACTGGTGAGGGCGTCGCTGGTGTTGGTGGGGAATTCGCACACCTCACCTGTGGGCACGCGCAAGCCCGCAGTGCCCGACTCTAAAGCGCGCAGCATGATGCCGTGGCCGGGCAGGATGAAGCCGCCCAAGAATTTGCCACTCGCGTCAATGGCTTCCACCGTCACCGCCGTGCCCACCATCACCACCACCATCGGTTTGGGAGCGTTGCCTTGGGCTTGCGCCTGCATGCGGGCGTGCGCGCCAATCATGGCCACCCAACGGTCTGCGCCTAGGCGTGTGGGATGGTCGTAGCCGTTTGTCATGCCCGCTTCCGAGGCAGACGACACCGCCCAGTGCGGAGTGATGTCCCACAGCTCCATTTGCTCTTCGACGCGGCGACGAATCGCTTCACCAGCCACGATGCAGCCCAACATGTGGGTGGGCTCGGGCAGTTCGCGCCAGTCTTCGTCGGCCAAGCGGTCGATGTTTTCTAAAAACACCGCGCCATGACCCAGCAGCGTGGCCCCAGGCGCGGGGCTGTCGTACAGGCCCCATTTGAGGCGTGTGTTGCCCACATCGAGTGCAAGAAATGTCATAAAGAAATAGGTTTGACGATCAGTTCTGACGCCAAGGCAAGCCGCGCATGCGCCAGCCGCCTTGGGTGCCGCGATGGCCATCTGCATTGGCGTCGCCCTCGAAGCCTTCGAGGACGTTGTAGGCCTCAAGGCCCAGCTCTGTGGCGCGTTTGGCGGCGGCGACAGATCGCACACCACTGCGGCACAAAAGCACAATTTTTTTGCCGTTGGCAGCGGCTTTCACCGCCTCGTCAAAAGTGGGGTTCATGACCATGCCCGGCCATTGCTTCCAAGGCACTGGCACAGCGTCAGGCACAAAGCCCACCCAAGCCAGCTCGGCCTCGCTGCGCACATCGACCATCACCGCCTCACCCGACTGCATCCAGGCGTGGGCTGTTTCTGGGGTGACGTCACCCGCATAACCATCAACTGGCATGACTTGTGAAGAGGGGGAATGGGCCGACATGAAATAGAAACAAAAATGAAACAAGGGGCGTGAAAACGTAGGCAGTATAGAGACTGAACCCACGTTTTACGCCCCTTGCAGAGGAAAACCCTAGGAGGTTTTTAGTAAAAGCCTTAGTGCCCAGCCCCCAAGTACGCGGCTTTGACCGCTGGATCATTCTTGAGTTTGCTGGCTTCGCCGTGCACTGAGATGCGGCCGTTTTCCATCACGTAGCCGTAATCGGCCACGTTCAGAGCGGCAGCGGCAAACTGCTCCACCAGCAGCATGGTCACGCCTTGGCTCTTGAGGTTTTCAATGATTTTGAAAACCTCTTCCACAAGAATGGGCGCCAAACCCATGGATGGCTCGTCGAGCAACACCACTTCTGGGTTGAGCATCACCGCGCGGGCCATGGCCAGCATTTGCTGCTCGCCACCCGACAAAGTGCCGGCCAGTTGGTTGCGTCGCTCTTTGAGGCGGGGGAACAAGTCCATCGCACGGTCTAGGTCGCCTGCTACATCGCCTTTGGGGCGACTGCCCGTCAAACGAGGGAAGGCGCCTAAGGTGAGGTTGTCCGTCACGGTCATGGTGGCGAACACGCGGCGACCTTCGGGCGAATGAGCCAAGCCACGCTTGGCGATGGAGAAAGACTCCATGCCGTCGATGCGTTCGCCGTTTAAGGTGATCTCGCCTGCGGTGGGGGCGATCATGCCGCTGATGGCGCGCATGGTGGTGGTTTTGCCAGCGCCGTTGGAGCCAATGAGTGTCACCACTTTGCCTTTGGGCACTTCGAGCGAAATGCCATGCAGCACGTGAACTTTGCCGTAACCGGCTTCGAGGTTTTTAATCGTCAACATCTCTAATTCTCCGTGTGCGCTTAGGCCGCTGTGCCGCCGAGGTAGGCTTCAATCACCTTCTCGTCAGCCTGCACTTGTGCGGGCAAACCTTCGGCAATCTTTTGACCAAAGTCGAGGACCGAGACCGTGTCGCAAACACCCATCACCACGTCCATGTGGTGCTCGATCAAGATCACGGTGATGCCGTGGTCGCGGATCTTGCGGATGATTTGAATCAGCTCTTTGATATCGGGAGCGGTCAGGCCAGCGGCTGGCTCATCCAGCAACAAGAGTTGCGGATCGAGGGCCAAGGCACGGGCAATTTCGAGCAAGCGTTGTTTGCCATAAGGCAAATTACGTGCTTGTTCGTCAGCCAAATCGGCCAAGCCCACAAAGGTCAGCAAGCCCATGGCACGCGCGTTCGCAGCCGTGTCCTCGCCCACATAGCGTGATGAGTTGAACGCCACGTCAGCAAAGCTGCTGTGGAAGGTGTGGTGCAAACCGACCAACACGTTTTGCAGCGCTGTCATTTCACCAAACAGCTGCACGTTTTGGAAAGTACGCGCAATGCCAGACAACGCGATGTCTGACGAGGTGCGTCCCACCACGGATGTGCCTTCAAACTCAATGCTGCCGGCTGTGGGCACGTAGATGCCTGTAAGCACGTTCATCATCGTGCTCTTGCCCGAGCCGTTAGGACCAATCAAACCGTGGATGGTGCCGCGCTTGATGCGCAGATCCACTTGGTTGATGGCCTTCAAACCGCCGAACTGCATGAGCACTTGGTTGGCCACCAACAGGTCTTCGCCGCCCTGCTTGGCTGCGCGAATGATGGGGGCGCCGCTGCTGGCGACATGGTCCACATGCTTGACCGTGGCGTGTTTGCGGTGCGCCCACAAACTACGCACAAATCCCACGATGCCGTCTTGGAGGTAATACACCACGAACAAAATCATCAAGCCAAAGATGGACAAGCGCCAATCGGTGATGCTATCGAGCCAGAAGGCAAACACAGCCAAAGCTGCCGTACCCACCACGGGCACTGCCATGGTTTGTGGCGTGGTGATTTTGCGAGCCACGCCAATGACTGCGCCAACCAACATCAACACCGCCAACACGCTGGCGACCATGCGGAACATTTCCAAATCGTCCAACAGCTTAGGCAGCAGCACGATGATGGTGGCACCCAGCATGGAGCCAATGCGCGTTTTGCGACCGCCCATGATGACGGCCAACAAGAACATCACGGTGAGTTCGTTGTTGTAAGTGTTGGGCGAAATGTATTGCTCTGAGTAGGCATACAAGCAACCCGCCAAGCCCGCAAAGCCAGCGCTGATGACGAAGGCATACACCTTGTATTTGTAGACCGACACGCCCATACAGTCAGACGCCACAGGGCTGCCGCGCAGCGCTTCAAACGCGCGGCCCAGTTGTGAGCGCAACACACGGTGCACCACCAGCAACGACAAAGCCAGCAAGGCCGTGACGACCCAGTAGAACGATTGCTCGTCAAACTTGTAGCCCGACACCGTGGGCTTGGGGATCTTGATGCCCATGGGGCCTTCGGTGAGGAAGGTCATCTCATTAATCAAGATTTGGATGATGGTGCCAAACGCCATGGTCACCATCGCCAAGTAAGGACCCGACACGCGCAGCGCAGGCAACGCGAGCAACGCGCCAAACACGGCGGTCACAGCAATGCTGGCTGGCACGATCACCCAAAACGGCGCGCCGAGTTTCATGAACAGCACGCCCGCGGTATAGGCGCCAATACCAAACAGACCGGCATGGCCCAAAGACACTTGACCGGTGTAACCCACCACAATGTCCAAACCAAACAACAAGATCGCGTAGATCATGATGGTCTCGACCAAGTGGATGTAATACGGGTTGTGCGTGAACACGGGCACGAGTGCCAACAGCACAAAGCCCACGATAGAGGCGAGTAGATATTTGCGATTCATGTTTTAGACCTTCTTGATCGCAGATTTACCAAACAGTCCAGCAGGCTTGACTGCCAAGACCAAAAGCAACAAGACCAAGCCCGGCACATCTTTGTAGCCAGTGGAAATGTAAAAACCTGTCGTTGTTTCGGCCACACCCAAAATAATGCCGCCCACGATGATGCCCATGCCGCTGGTCAACCCGCCAATGATGGCGACCGCAAACGCTTTCAGGCCCAATACCGCGCCCATGGTGGCGCCCGTCAAAGTCAACGGCGCGATCAACACCCCCGCAAACGAGGCGGTGAGTGAAGACAAAGCATAGGAGAAGGTGATGACCAAACCGGTGTTGATACCCATCAGCTTGGCGGCATCACGGTCATTGAACGTGGCGACCACGGCTTTGCCGTAAATGGTTTTGCGGTTGAAAAACTCCACCGCCAACATCATCACCAATGCGCCAGCGATCACCAACAGCTCCATCGGCAACACGTTGGCACCCAAGATCTTCATGGGGGCTTCTGGCAAAGGGGATGGGAATTTCAAATCGTCGCGGCCCCAAATGTTTTCGGCCACGTTTTTAAAAATAATGCCCAAGGCGATGGTGGACATGATCCAACCAAACTCGCTCTTGATTTTGATGGCGGGTCGCACACCAATGCGTTCCACCAAAGCACCTTGCAGCAGGCCAAAGGCGCCGACAACCGGAATGGCCAACCAATAGTTGACGCCCAAGGTGTCTACCAACGTCAGGCCCACCAAAGCACCCAACATCAAAGCCTCACCTTGACCGAAGTTCAAGGTGTCAGAGGTCGCAAACGTCAACTGGTAGCCAAACGCGATGACCGCGTAAATCATGCCCAGCGCGACGCCACTGTAAATAAGTTGCAGCAGAATTTCCATATATGCGCTCTATTTCTAAATCAATACCCAACACAGAAAAAACACCGTACTGACTGCCACGACAGAAAAGTACGGTGCCCGTGCGCCTAGAAATTACTTCTTGGCCGGCTGCTTAGCAACCTTGGTGCGAATGTCAGCACCTTTCTTGCGGTCTTCGTCATAGGCGTAAACCACTTTGCTGCCTTTGACTTCACCGAACACAGGGATGTTGGCGGTGATGGCCTCGTGGTCATCGTGTGTGAATGGCTTGTCATACGTCGTCACAACACCTTCCACTTTGGCTTGCAAGTTTTCCAAGGCTTCACGAACCTTAGGACCTTCGGTGGTGCCCGCTTGCTTGATGGCGGCTGCCAACAAGTACACCGAGTCGTAGCCTTGAGCCGCAGACACAGGTGAGTCGATGCGGTTGTTCTTGGGCTTGAAGGTCTTCAAGTAGCTGTCGATGAAAGCTTTGCGCTTCACGGTGTTGGGCTCTTGAATGAAGGTTTGTGGCATGCGCGCACCTTCACCACCAGGGCCTGCGTTGTCAATGAAGTTGGCCATGGACAAAGTCCAGCTACCGATCATCGGAACTTTCCAACCCAGCTTGGTCATGCCGTTGGCGATTTGTGCCAACTCTGGGCCAATGGCGTAAGTCAGGATAGCTTCAGCACCCGCCTCTTTGGCTTTGAGCAACTGAGCGGTCATGTCCACGTCTTTGATGTTGAATTTCTCAACGGCCACCGCTTTGACACCTTTAGCGGCCAAGGCTTTTTCCAAGTCATCACGGCCCAATTGGCCGTAGTTGGTGGAGTCCGCAAGAATCGCGACTTTCTTGAAGCCACGACGTGTGATGGCCTCTTCCACAATCATGGGCGCTTGAATGCTGTCATGCGCGGCGTTACGGAAAATGTAGTTGTCTGGAAACTCTGGCGCTTTGAACTGCTGGGTCACGATGGAGCCAGTGGCCACGTTGTTGAACACAGGAATCTTGGCTTCTTGGTAGAAGCGCTGCGAAGCCAATGACACACCCGTGTTGATGAAGCCCAATGTGGCCACCACTTGTTCTTTGTTGATCAACTCTTGAGCGATTTGCACGCCACGCTCGTTTTTGGCTTCGTCGTCACGCTCCACAAGTTGGAGTTGCTTGCCCAGCACGCCGCCTGCTTTGTTGATTTCTTGTGTGGCCAAACGTACGCCATCGCGCATGCTCACGCCCATCGAAGATGAGCCGCCGGTGTAAGGGCCAGTCACGCCCACTTTGATGGTGTCAGCCGCTGTGGCCAAGCCAGCAGCAAACATCAAAGATGCAATCGCTGTCAATTTCAAGGTACGAATCATGGTGTCTCCTAAAACGTGAATGAGTTCGAAAAATCCGAAATCCGATTCTGTGCGTCTTAGACAGTCCGTGAGGCGCGGGGGTGTACGTAAAACTACGATTTAGTCACGCCGGAGACTGGTGCAAACCCTCGGATTGGCGCGGTTTGTAGGCGGTTTTGGTCAAACGCAACGAGACGCCGTTATGATTGACGTTTACGTAAACGTAAATTCACCAACCTGCCGTTTTCCGGAGCCCCCGATGACCGACTTGTCCGCCGAATTCCAAGCCCTCGCCAACTACAAGCCCACGCAAAAAGTGCGCTTTGTCACCGCTGCCAGTTTGTTTGACGGACATGATGCCGCCATCAACATCATGCGTCGCATCTTGCAGGGCATGGGCGCTGAGGTGATCCACTTGGGCCACAACCGCTCGGTGGACGAGGTGGTCACAGCGGCACTGCAAGAAGACGTGCAAGGCATTGCCATCAGCTCGTACCAAGGCGGCCATGTGGAGTACTTCAAGTACATGGTCGATTTGCTGCGCGAGCGTGGTGGTGAACACATTCAAGTGTTTGGCGGCGGCGGCGGTGTGATCGTGCCCCCCGAGATTCGAGAGCTGCAAGCCTATGGCGTAACCCGCATTTACAGCCCCGAAGACGGCCAGAGGATGGGCCTGCAAGGCATGATTGGCGAGATGATCATGCGCTGCGACAAAGACTTGTCGAGCTACGCGCCCAAGGCTGTGAAAGAGATTCAAGGGCATAGCGAAATGGCGTGGCGCAAGCTGGCTCAGTTGATCACCGCGCTTGAGAACGAAGCAGCCGACCACAACATGGTCGAAGCTGTGCGCAAAGAGTCTTTGAACCACAAGGTGCCCGTGCTCGGCATCACCGGCACAGGCGGTGCGGGCAAGTCGTCTCTCACCGACGAGCTGGTGCGTCGCATCCGTTTGGACCAAGGCGATGCGCTGCGCATTGCCGTCATTTCCATCGACCCCTCACGCCGCAAGAGCGGCGGCGCCTTGTTGGGCGACCGCATTCGCATGAATGCCATTTCGCCATGGGGCAACGGCTCACGCGTGTTCATGCGCTCACTCGCCACACGCGACTTTGGCAGCGAAATCAGTGCCGCCCTGCCTGATGTGCTGGCTGCGGCCAAGTGCGCAGGATTCGATTTGATCATCGTGGAAACCTCGGGCATCGGCCAAGGCGATGCCGCCATCGTGCCGCATGTGGATGTGCCGATGTATGTGATGACGCCTGAGTTTGGTGCGGCCAGCCAGTTGGAAAAAATCGACATGCTGGACTTTGCCGAGTTCATCGCCATCAACAAGTTTGACCGCAAAGGCGCCAGCGACGCGCTGCGCGACGTGGCCAAACAAGTGCAGCGCAACAAAGAAGCGTGGCACACCCCACCTGAGCAAATGCCGGTGTTTGGCACCATGGCCGCACGCTTCAACGACGACGGCGTGACTGCGCTGTACCAAGCACTCAAAGGCCGTTTGACCGAGCTGGGCCTGACCTTCAAAGAAGGCCGTTTGCCCCTGGTGAACGTGCGCCACAGCAGCAACCAAACGCCTGTCGTGCCTGCGGCCCGCACGCGCTACTTGGCCGAAATTACCGACACCGTGCGCGGCTACAAAAAACGCGCACGCAGCCAAGCCAAACTGGCCCGCGAAATTCAACAACTGCGCGAAGCCGCTCGCATGCTGGAAGAAGGCAAACCCGATCGCGCCAAAGCCTCGGAAGCCGCCATCGACTTGGCGGTCAAGCGCGAAGAAAACCTCGGCCTTGCCGAACGCAAACTGCTGGCCCAATGGCCCGACATGCAAGCCGCCTACGCAGGCGACGAGTACGTGGTGAAAATTCGCGACAAAGAGATTCGCACGGCACTCACCACCAAGAGCCTCTCAGGCACGGTGATTCGCAAAGTGGCCTTGCCGCAATACGAAGACCACGGCGAAATTTTGAAATGGCTCATGCTCGACAACGTGCCTGGCAGCTACCCCTACACCGCCGGCACCTTTGCCTTCAAGCGCGAGAACGAAGACCCGACCCGCATGTTTGCAGGCGAAGGTGACCCCTTCCGCACCAACCGTCGCTTCAAACTGGTGAGCGAGGGCATGGATGCCAAGCGCTTGTCCACCGCATTTGACTCGGTCACGCTCTACGGCAACGACCCAGATCCACGTCCCGACATTTACGGCAAGGTGGGCAACTCGGGTGTGAACGTGGCCACGCTGGACGACATGAAGGTGTTGTACGACGGGTTTGATCTGTGCAACCCCACCACCAGCGTGTCGATGACCATCAACGGTCCAGCTCCGTCGATTCTTGCGATGTTCATGAACACGGCCATCGATCAAAACATCGGAAAGTTCAAGAAGGACAACGGCCGCGACCCGACTGAAACCGAAACCGCCAAGATCAAAGAGTGGGTCATGCAAAACGTGCGCGGCACGGTGCAAGCAGACATCCTGAAAGAAGACCAAGGCCAAAACACTTGCCTCTTCAGCACCGAGTTTTCCTTGAAGGTGATGGGCGACATCGCGCAGTACTTTGTGCATAACCAAGTGCGCAACTTCTACAGCGTGTCCATCAGCGGCTATCACATTGCCGAAGCGGGTGCGAACCCCATTTCGCAATTGGCGTTCACGCTCTCGAACGGCTTCACGTTTGTGGAAGCCTACTTGGCACGCGGCATGCACATTGACGACTTCGCACCCAACCTGAGCTTCTTCTTCAGCAACGGCATGGACCCTGAATACACCGTGATGGGCCGCGTGGCGCGCCGCATTTGGGCGGTGGCCATGAAAGAGAAATACGGCGCGAACGAGCGTTCACAAAAGCTGAAATACCACATCCAAACTTCAGGCCGTTCGCTGCACGCGCAAGAGATTCAGTTCAACGACATCCGCACCACACTGCAAGCACTGATCGCGATTTACGACAACTGCAACAGCTTGCACACCAACGCGTTTGACGAGGCCATCACCACGCCCACCGAAGACTCGGTGCGTCGCGCCATGGCGATTCAGCTCATCATCAACCGCGAATGGGGTTTGGCCAAAAACGAAAACCCCAGTCAAGGCGCGTTCATCATCGAAGAACTCACCGAGTTGGTGGAAGAAGCCGTGTTGGCCGAATTCGAACGCATTGCCGAACGCGGCGGCGTGTTGGGCGCGATGGAAACCGGCTACCAACGCGGCAAGATTCAAGACGAATCGATGACCTACGAAATGCTCAAGCACACCGGTGAGCTGCCCATCATCGGCGTCAACACCTTCCGCAATCCACACGGCGAGCAAGTGATGGACAAGCTCGAACTGGCCCGCTCCACCGAAGAGGAAAAACAAAGCCAGCTCAAACGTTTAAATGATTTCCACACCCGCCACAAGGCCGAAGCCGCAGTGCAACTCAAGCGCCTGCAACAAGCCGTCATCGACAACGCGAACGTGTTTGAAGTGTTGATGGACGCGGTGCGTGTGTGTTCACTCGGTCAAATCACCAACGCTTTGTTTGAGGTGGGTGGGCAGTATCGACGCAATATGTAAATATGGTTTTATCCTTGCAAATTAAACACGGCATATTCAATTTGCAAGGAAATCAGCATGGAATCAGGCAGCTTTCAAATACATGTCAATGTGCATCGACGCGTAAGGACAAAGCACACCTCCGCCATCTGTTCGCTCAAGCAAACCAAGCTCGGCCAAGCTCACCACATCGTCGTGGACACGCTTGACATCACGGCCAACCACACGCGCTAACTCACGCACAGACAACTCACCTTTACCTTGGGCTGCACGCACAATCTCCCACCGTTTTTCGGTCAGCTGGCCAAAAAAATGGGCTGGGCTTTCAAAATTCAGCATTTCACCTTGGTACGTCTCTGACTTGGCCACTTTGGCAGTCGAACGCAATGCGGCCTTCCAATCTGGCTGCATGGTGATGGTGAGGTAGCGATTTGTCATGGCGTTCTCCTAGCGTCAACCGCTGCAATAAAGTCTTCTATCAACTGATCTACCGTTTTAAATACATAAGGTACGTCGACGCCGTCAAGATGACAGTGGTCACCTTTACCGCGCTCATTGTCAAAGCCAACCACTCGTACGCCGTTGACGATGTAAACCGCGCTGTACTTGTAGCCATGTTCAGTAGGCGGCACAGGCTTTGGAACTCGCCAAATCACCACATCAAGGATGGCCCCATCTGTGGTGATGTTTTTGGTGCGGGTGATTAGCCTAGCCTTCATGTTGGCAATTATGCCAACATTAGAGTGGTCGTCAAGTCACATCCCCGCCTTAACATCACCCCATGAGTATTCGCCCACCCTTCACCGCCCCCACCCGTCACACCGACGCCGACAGCGCGCTTGCCCAAGTGCAAGCGCTGTACCAAACCAGCCTTGACCACTTGCGCCATGCCATGCGCGAGTTTGTGGCTGGCACCCACTTTGAACAACGCGTGCGGGCGTTTTACCCGTTTGTGCGCATCCACACCAAGACAGGTGCTTTGCAGGCCAACAGCGAAGGCGCAGGCTTGAGCTACGGGTTTGTGGCCGAGCCTGGCCGCTACGAGACCACCCTCACCCGCCCCGATTTGTTTGCTGCGTACTACCGCGAACAATTTCGTTTGCTGCTGCAAAACCACGGCGGCACACTTGAGGTAGGCATGAGCCACCAGCCCATCCCCGTGCATTTTTCGTTCGCCGACCACGACCATGTAGAAGGCGAGATGAGCGCCGAGCGCCGCCAGCTCATGCGCGAAGTGTTTGACCTGCCCGACCTCACCGCCATGGACGACGGCATTGCCAATGGCACGTTCGCGCCCAAAGCGGGCGAACCGCTCCCGTTGTCGCTGTTCACCGCTGCACGGATGGACTATTCGCTGCAACGCCTGCGCCACTACAGCGGCACCAGTCCTGAGCATTTTCAGAACTACGTGTTGTTCACCAACTACCAGTTCTACATTGACGAATTTGTGCGCTTAGGGCATGAGGCCATGCAAGACCCCAACAGCGAATACATCGCGTTTGTGGAGCCCGGCAATGTGGTGACGCGTCGCGTGGGCTTACCCGCGGAAGCCACCGACGCACTGGGCAAAGTGCCACCACGCTTGCCACAAATGCCTGGCTATCACTTGGTGCGCGCCGACCACACGGGCATCACCATGGTGAACATTGGGGTGGGCCCTGCCAATGCCAAAAACATCACCGACCACATTGCCGTGCTGCGCCCGCATGCGTGGCTGATGCTGGGCCACTGTGCGGGCCTGCGCAACACACAGCAGCTGGGCGACTACGTGCTGGCCCACGGCTATGTGCGCGAAGACCATGTGCTAGACGAAGAGTTGCCGCTGTGGGTGCCCATCCCCGCGCTGGCTGAAATTCAAGTGGCGCTAGAGCAAGCAGTGAAAGATGTGACGCAATGCCAAGGTGCCGAGCTCAAACGCATCTTGCGCACAGGCACGGTGGCCAGCACCGACAACCGCAACTGGGAACTGTTGCCAGACAACACACCCCAACGCCGCTTTAGCCAGAGCCGTGCCGTGGCGCTCGACATGGAAAGCGCCACGATTGCCGCCAACGGCTTTCGGTTCCGTGTGCCCTACGGCACGCTTCTGTGCGTGAGCGACAAACCGCTGCACGGCGAAATCAAACTGCCGGGCATGGCCAACCACTTTTACCGCGAGCGTGTGGACCAACATTTGCGCATTGGCATGCGCGCCATTGAGTTGCTACGCCAGCAAGGGCCTGCGCAGCTGCACAGCCGCAAGTTGCGGAGTTTTGCGGAAGTGGCGTTTCAATAAGCCAACAGACGCCCAAAAAGAAACAGCCTCAACAGAGGCTGTTTTCACGTGTGCAAGGCGCTGCGTTTAAGCGTGCGCCGCATCCCCCATCTTCTCCCCCAACCGCACACCCTGTGCCGCTTGCCAAGCAGGGTTCAACGCTATGGTGTTCTTAGGCCACAGCAACACCACGGTAGAGCCCAACAAGAAGCGGCCCATTTCATCGCCTTGTTTCAGGCTTAGGTCTTGGTCGTCGTAGGTCCATTCGCGCACGGTGCCGGGGCGCGGTGGATTCACCACGCCATGCCACGGGGTGGCCATGCTGCCCACGATGGTGGCACCCACGAGCACCAACACATATTGCTGAGGGGTCTCCCCCGAAGCTGCGGGCATGTCAAACACGCACACCACGCGCTCGTTGCGCGCAAACAAGCCGGGCACACCACGCGCCGTGGCGGGGTTGACCGAGAACAAATCACCGGGCACATGGATCATGCGGCGCAAGCGGCCTGCGCTGGGCATGTGAATGCGGTGGTAGTCCTTGGGGCTGAGGTAAATGGTGGCGAACTCGCCGTCTTGAAATTGCGCGGCCAATGTGGCATCACCGCCCACCAGCGCTTGCGTGCTGTAGCTGTGGCCTTTGGCTTGAAACACTTGGTCGCCGTCAATGTGGCCGAGTTGGCTGATCGCACCGTCCACGGGACACACAAACGCTGCATCGGCCAAGGGGCGTGCGCCTGGTTTTAAGGCGCGAGTGAAGAAGTCGTTGAAGCACGCGTATTGCGTGATGTCGGGCTGTGCGGCCTCGTCCATGTTGACTTGGTACTTGCCCACAAACCACTGAATGAGGGCGTGCGTCCATTTGCCACAACGCGCCCGCGCCACCGCGCCCGCGAACTGGGTGAGCAACTGTTTGGGCATCACGTATTGGGAGAGAACAAATAAGGTATCAGACACGGTGTAGCCCTATAAAAATTTGCCTAGATTTTAGGCGCTTCACCATTGGCTCTAGAGTGACACTTCTGGCTTACGTGCCAGTGCGCACAGGCACAATCCACACCATGAGCACCCCACTTTTTGAATGCAAGCACCTTCTTAAACGTTACGGTGACAACACCGTGGTGAATGATGTGTCTTTCAGCATCGCTCCCGGCGAGTGTTTGGGCGTCATCGGCCCCAACGGCGCAGGCAAAACCACCACACTGCGCATGTGCCTTGGCCTCACGCAGCCCGATGGCGGCAGCATCAATGCCTTTGGTTTATCTATGCCCGGCGACGCGCTGGCCATCAAAGCACGTGTGGGCGTGGTGAGCCAGTTCGACACGCTCGACCCCGACTTCACCTGCGCAGAAAACCTCTTGGTGTTTGGCCGTTACTTCGGAATGAAGAAGGCTGACATTCAAGCGCTCACGCCGCAGCTGCTGGCGTTTGCCGCACTGTCGCACAAAGCCGATGCAAAACCAGGCCAGCTCTCGGGCGGCATGAAGCGTCGACTCAGCCTTGCGCGCGCACTCATCAACACCCCCGATTTATTGCTCCTCGACGAACCGACCACCGGCTTAGACCCACAAGCTCGCCACCTCATGTGGGAGCGTTTGCAAGAGTTGCTCCAACAGGGCAAATCCATTTTGTTGACCACCCATTTCATGGACGAGGCCGAGCGCCTGTGCAACCGTTTACTGGTGCTTGACCACGGCAAAAAAATTGCCGAAGGCACACCGCGTGACTTGATCGCGCAACACCTAGAGCCAGATGTTGTGGAGGTGTATGGCAGTGGCACGCTGGCTTTGGTGAATAGCCCCATCGCCGCCTTGGCACAACGCGTGGAAACCAGCGGCGAAACCGTCTTCTTCTACACCCAAGACGCCGCGCAATTGCTGCAAGCGCTCAGTACCCATGCGGGCCTGCGCACGCTGCACCGCCCCGCTAATTTGGAAGATTTGTTTTTGAAAATGACCGGACGCCAAATCCGCGAGGAAGGCTGATCATGTATTTCCGTTTCTGGCCCGTCTTCTTGCGCAACCTCCTGGTGTGGCGCAAGCTCGCCATTCCCAGTTTGATCGCCAACATTGCCGAACCCCTGATGTGGTTGGTGGCGTTTGGTTATGGCTTGGGCGCTTTGGTTGGCGAAGTCACATTAGGCACGGACAAAGTGCCCTACATCTTGTTCTTGGCTAGCGGGTCGATTTGCATGAGCGCCATGAATGCCGCCACCTTCGAAGCGCTCTACTCTGCCTTCTCGCGCATGCATGTACAAAAAACGTGGGACGGCATCTTGAATGCACCCATGCGTTTAGACGATGTGTTGTTGGCCGAAATGCTGTGGGCGGCTTTCAAAGCGCTGTTCACTATCACCGCCATTTTGGGCGTCATGTTTGCACTCGGCATCGCACAAAGCTGGAAGCTTTTGGTTGCGTGGCCAATTCTCTTGCTCGTGGGCGTGACGTTTAGCTGCATCGCGCTGATCTTCAATGCGCTGGCCAAGGGCTACGACTTCTTCACCTACTACTTCACCCTGTTCCTCACCCCCATGATGTTCTTGAGCGGCGTGTTCTTCCCCCGCGACCAACTGCCCAGCATCGTGCGCGACATCTCAGCCTGGCTCCCCCTCACCCAAGCCATCGCTTTGGTGCGACCGTTGTTCCTAGACCAATGGCCGACCAATGCAGCGCTGCACCTTGGCGTGTTGGCGTTATACGCACTGGTCGCGTGGAAGATCGCCCTGCATCTGACGAAGAAACGTTTCAAAGCCTAAAAAACGGCGCGTGGCGTGGCGTGGCTGAGCATGGCATGTGGCATGTGCCGAATATCGTGCAATGGTGAGAGCAACCAAGCCTGTTCCCCCAAAGCGAAGTGCCGCAACAAACACTCGCAGGCGAGCGGGCTTGGGGCGGCTGACGATTTCTGGTACCCCAGCATGAGGAAGCCGCCCCAAGCCCGCTCGCCGGAGCCCCAGCGAACCAGCGCATAGGCGACAGAAATTGACCCACGTCAGCCAATTGCAAACCCTCCCCCGCTAATATTGAAGTTTTGATTCACTGACAAACAAGGATTCCCCAATGAGCATTCAAACCGTAGGCATCATCGGCGCCGGCACCATGGGCAACGGCATCGCACAAGCCTGTGCCGTGTCAGGCGTGAACGTGGTGATGGTCGACATCTCTGACGCCGCAGTCGCCAAAGGTCTCGCCACCGTGTCGGGCAGCTTGGACCGTTTGATCAAGAAAGAAAAAATCACCGAAGCCGACAAAGCTGCAGCCCTGTCGCGCATCAAGACCAGCACCAGCTACGACGACCTCAAAGTCGCGCAACTCGTCATCGAGGCCGCGACTGAGAACTACGACCTCAAGGTCAAAATCGTCAAGCAGCTCGACGGCATGTTGGCCCCCGAAACCATCATCGCGTCCAACACCTCATCCATTTCAATCACCAAGCTCGCCGCCGTCACCACACGCGCTGACCGCTTCATTGGCATGCACTTTTTCAACCCCGTGCCCATGATGGCGCTGGTGGAAATCATCCGTGGCTTGCAAACGTCTGATGCCACACACGCTGCCGTGCATGACTTGTCCACCCGTTTGGGCAAGAGCCCCATCACCGTGAAGAACGCCCCCGGCTTTGTGGTCAACCGCATCTTGGTGCCGATGATCAACGAAGCCTTCTTTGTCTTGGCCGAAGGTGTCGCCACAGCCGAAGACATCGACGCGGGCATGAAGCTCGGTTGCAACCAACCCATCGGTCCATTGGCCTTAGCCGACATGATTGGTCTTGATGTGTGCGTGGCTGTGATGGACGTGTACCTGCAAGAGTTTGGCGATAGCAAATACCGCGCTTGCCCGCTGCTCAAAGAGATGGTCGCTGCAGGCCAGTTGGGCCGCAAAACAGGCAAGGGTGTTTACGCTTACTGAGCGGCCACTTCAGCAACTTTGTTCACCTTGACCGCATGAAGTACGCGCTGCTCTCCGACATCCACAGCAATTTGCATGCGTTCGACGCCTGCTTGGCACATGCCCAAGCACATGGTGCAGAACGCATGGCCATCTTGGGCGATTTGGTGGGCTATGGCGCGTTCCCCGCTGAAGTGGTGTCTCGCTGCCAAGCACTTTTAAACGAAGGGGCCATCGTGCTGCGCGGCAACCACGAAGAGTTGATTCAAACGCACAGCATCAACACGCCATATCCCAACCCCTCGTTGGGTAGCCAAACAGCAGCGTGGACACACGACCAACTGTCGCCAGCTCAGCGCTTTTGGCTGGAGATCTTGCCGCTCACGGCGCAGGTCGAACACATGCTGCTGGTGCATGCGAGCGCTGATGCACCAGAACGGTGGCACTATGTAGAAAATGAACGCACGTCCAGCTTGAGCTTAGATGCAGCCTGCGCCAACCCGCAGGTGCGCTATGTGTTTGGCGGCCACGTCCATCATCAATCCCTGTACTACCGAGGCATGGGACGGCAGCTGATGGCCTTCAAGCCCACCGCAGATGTATCCATTCCCACCCCCAAACACCGCCAGTGGATTGCCACCATTGGCTCGGTAGGCCAGCCACGCGATGGCAACCCGCGTGCGATGTACGCGATGTTTGACAGTGTTGCGGAAAAGCTCACCTTCTACCGCGTGGCCTATGACCACCGCGCTGCCGCGCGCGCCGTGCGCGAAGCTGGCTTGCCTGAGTTTTTTGCGCAACGCTTGGAGACGGGCAAATGAAACGCCTCGCAGCAGGCACCGAGCTGGACGGGTTCCGCATCGGCGCTTGCTTGCATGTGGGCGGCATGGCCCACATTTATGAGGTGAGCTACGCCGACGAACATGCAGCCCCCTTCGACATGGTGATGAAGGTACCGCGTATGACCGCCAGCGATGGCGCAGAAAACATCGTGAGCTTCGAGGTCGAACATCAAATCTTGCAAGCGCTGCACGGCACACATGTGCCGCGCTTGGTGGCCGCAGGTGATTTAGTCACCATGCCCTACCTCGTGATGGAGCATGTGCCCGGCCTGACACTGCAGCAAGTATTGAACGAGAGCGCACAACAAGACACGCGCGCAAAAGTGTCAGACATGGCACGCATGGGCGCCGCCATCGCTCGCGCGGCGCACAGCCTGCACCAACAAAACACCTGTCATCTGGATCTCAAACCGGCCAATGTGTTGTTGCACCCCGATGGCCACGCGGTGTTGCTGGACTTTGGCTTGTCATGCCACGCGCACTATCCCGACTTTCTGGCTGAAGAGTTGCGCCTAGCGGTGGGCTCACCCGCCTGGATCGCGCCCGAGCAAGTGGTGGGGGTGCGCGGCGACCCACGCAGCGACATTTTTGCCATTGGCGTGATGCTGTACGAATTGGCCACAGGGGCGCTGCCTTTTGGCAACCCACAAACCAACGGCGGCATGCGCCAGCGTTTATGGATGGACCCTACCCCGCCACGCCGCTTACGAGACGACTTGCCTGAATGGTTTCAAGAAGTGGTGCTGCGCTGTTTAGAACCCGAAGCGGCCAAACGTTACCCATCGGCCGCGCATTTGGCATTTGACTTAGAGCACCCCGAACAAGTGAAGGTCACCAAACGCGGCCAACAGGTGCTGCGCACGCCGTTCTTCACACACCTCAAACGTTGGCTCAAAGCGGCAGGTATGCACTACCAACCCAGCCCTTTGCCATCGCAGCAAATTGAGGAGGTGCCCATCGTGATGGTCGCCCTACCTCACGACGAGCCCAGTGACGCCACGCTGTACTCACTACGCCAAGCGGTAGACCGCTCACTGGGCATTCGACCCGGTGCACGCTTAGCAGTGGTGACTGTGATTTCACCCAACCAAAGCAACACGACCGAAAGCGACAAGAGCGAAACCACGTTGCACCGTCAATATCGCACCATGCTGCAGCAGTGGGCACAGCCACTGGACCTGAGTCAACACCAAACCTCGTACCACGTCTTGGAGTCCACCGATGTGGCCAACGCCCTCGTGCGCTACGCCGAAGGCAACAACGTGAGCATGATCGTCCTAGGGGCTGCAACGCGGGGCTTGCAGATGCAACGCTTTGTGGCGACCATCCCCATCAAGGTGGCGATGGAATCGCCTTGTACCGTCATCTTGGTAAAACCGTCCTTGCCATTTGAACGGTTGATGGATGAGTCCAACCTCAATCCACTTTAGCGCCCGAGGCCTTCACCACCTGCGCCCATTTCTTGTGTTCAGCGTCGATGAACTTGGCAAACTCTTCAGGACTATTGCCACCGGGAATCGCGCCTTGCACCAACAGCTTCTCTTTGATGGCGGGTGTATTCAACGCCTTCGCCACTTCTTGTTGAACGCGGTTGATCACATCCATTGACGTGCCTGCAGGCGCCAACAAACCAAACCATGAGCTGGCCTCAAAACCTTTGAGCGCAGGGCCTCCCGCCTCTTCCACCGTGGGCAACTCGGGCATGGCCAATGAGCGCTGACTGCTGGTCACCGCCAAGGCCTTGAGGCGCCCCGACTTGATATGCACCATGGCCGAGGGCAAGTTGTCAAACATCACATCCATCGAGCCACCGATCAAATCCAACAAGGCGGGGTTGGAGCCTTTGTAGGGGAAGTGAACCATGTAGGTACCGCTCATGCTTTTGAACAGTTCGCCCGCCAAATGAATGGAGGTGCCATTGCCACTGGAGGCCATGTTGAGTTTGCCGGGGTTGGCTTTGGCATACGCGATGAAATCAGCCACCGAGTTGATGTTGCGCGCTTTGGCCATGTCGGCATTCATGATCATCACGTTGGGCACCCCCGCCACCACCGTGATTGGCACAAAGTCTTTGATCGGGTCGTATGGCAGCTTGTTGTAGAGCGCGCGGTTGATGCCGTGCGTACCCACCGTCCCCATCAGCAAGGTGTAACCATCGTTCGGCGCTTTCGCCACGATTTCTGCACCTAAGTTGCCGCCCGCACCTGCTTTGTTTTCCACATAAAAGGTCTGACCAAACACACGGCTCAACTCTGGCGCAATGGCGCGTGCCAAGATGTCGGTGGTGCCACCGGGTGCAAACGGCACGACGATGCGCACGGGCTTGGCTGGCCACACTTGCTGCGCATAAGCCGACAAACCCGTCAGGGTCAGCGTACCGAGCAAGCAAGTTTGCAAACTGAACGTGAGTAAACGGCGGCGTGTGGTCATCGTGTTTCCTTAGATTTTTCTAAGGCCATGATGCCAGCGACACAGCCGATTCAACAGTCGCCTTGGTGAAACCCAATGCAAGTGTTTACCCCATGAAAAAAGCCATCCTGTGGGATGGCTTTTGGTCAACCAACCGGTGTGTGAGATCAGTCGGCGTACACGCCTGCAGCCTGAATGATCGGACCCCATTTGGCAATTTCTGAAGCCACAAACTTTTTGTGCTCTGCAGACTCCATGCGCTTGTCGGTCACAACAACGGCCCCCAAACCTTGTTGCTTCTTGATGAACTCAGGGTCCTTCAATGCCGTCTTCAAAGCTTTGTTGATCTTGGCGGTCACATCTGCGGGAGTTCCTTTGGGCGCGTACACGCCGTGCCAAATGGTGACTTCAAACCCTTTGAGGCCTGCCTCATCCAAAGTAGGTAAGTTCTTCAAAGCGGGGGTGCTCAAACGCTTCAATGAAGTCACCGCAAATGCTTTCACCGTTTTGCCTTCGATCTGGCTGGTGGTGTTGGTGGTTTGGTCACACAACAAATCGATCTGGCCACCCATCAGGTCATTCATCGCTGGTGCTGTGCCTTTGTAGGGCACGGTGGTCATGTCGATTTTCAAAGCGCTTTGGAACAACAAGCCACACAGGTGCGATGCAGCGCCCAAGCCCGCGTTACCCAAGTTCACCGTGCCTTTGTTTTGTGCAATCCATGCCTGCAACTCTTTGAAATTGGTGGCTGGCAATGTGGGGCGACCAATCAAGGTCATGGGCACTTCATTGATGAGCCCCAAATACTCGAAGTCGTCCATGGTGTTGTAAGGCATCTTGCGATACAGCGCAGGCGAGGTGGCCATGCCGATGTGGTGCAACAACAAGGTGTGTCCGTCTTGAGGGGCTTTGGCAACTTTGTTGGCGCCAATCGTGCCACCAGCGCCAGCCACGTTTTCCACCACCACGTTGGCACCCAAAGGTTTGCGCAAGGCTTCAGCCAAATCACGCGCCACGCGGTCTGTTGGACCACCCGCAGTGAAAGGGACCACGATGGTGACAGGCTTGTCTTTGACGGGGAAATCAGCCGCGTTGGCGCCAGTTAATGCCGCAACAGCCAGCAGACTCAAAGTGAACAATTTTTTCATGAGGGGTTCCTTAATGACAACGCATGATAGTAGAGGCGAACGGCCCCTAAATTAGTGGCGAGAATTACCTAATTCAATTGAGGTACATCGACCTCGACACAGAGAGTCATTATTGGTAAGTGCGGGCGTCTTCGATGACCTTGCCATCGTTGGGCAAACTGCCCAAGGAAACCAGGGTCACCTCTGCGCGTAGCTTGGTGATGTCACGCACGGCGTCTGCAATTTTTTGCACCAACCCTTGGGCATCTTGCGCTTCAACTTGGAGACTCATTTGGTCATTCGCCATCTCACCCGTGACGACCAAACGCGCACGTTTGATCTCAGGGAAACGCTTGACCACCTCTGCCACTTGCCCTGGGTGCACGAACATGCCGCGCACTTTGGTGGTTTGGTCTGCACGCCCCATCCAGCCTTTGATGCGCACGTTGGTGCGACCTGTGGGGCACTGGCCTGGCAACACGGCAGACAAGTCGCCAGTACCAAAACGAATCAATGGGTAATCGGGGTTGAGCGATGTCACTACCAACTCGCCCACTTCGCCTTCGGGCACGGGGTCGCCTGTGCCGGGACGCACGATTTCAACAATCACACCTTCGTCCAACACCAAGCCTTCACGGGCCTCGGTCTCATAGGCAATCAAGCCAAGGTCGGCGGTGGCGTAGCACTGGTAGCCAGCGATGCCACGCTCAGCCAGCCAATCGCGCAAGCTGGGTGGGAAGGCTTCGCCAGACACCAAGGCCTTGGTGACGCTGGGTAACTTCACCCCCATCTCGGCGGCTTTTTCCACAATGATTTTCAAGAAGCTGGGTGTGCCGATGTAGCCCGCAGGCTTTAACTCGGCCATCGCGCCAACTTGTTGCTCTGTTTGCCCTGTGCCGCCCGCAAACACCGTGCAGCCAATGGCGTGTGCGCCGGTTTCCATCATCGAGCCCGCAGGCGTGAAGTGGTAGCTGAAGCAGTTGTGCGCGAGCTCGCCTGGGCGAAAACCTGCAGCATAAATAGCACGGGCCATGCGCCAGTAATCTGGGCGTGCACCTTCGGGTTCGTAGATGGTGCCGGGGCTGGCAAACACGCGTGGCATGGCTTTGCCAAAACCAATCGCAGCAAAACCGCCAAACACATGGGTGGCACGCTGCGCTTGTTGTTGGGCCAACAACTCGTATTTACGAATCACAGGCAACTTGGCCAAGGCTTCGCGAGTGGTGACGTTGGCTGCATTCACGCCAGCCAATGATTTGGCGAAGGCTGGCGAATTTTTTTGTGCGTGAGCCACCTGCGCTGGCAATGCAGCCATGAGCGCGGCTTCGCGCTCAGCAGGGTTACGGGTTTCGAGTGCGTCGTAGTGTTTAGACATGAGCACTCCTGTTACGCCAACCAGCGCTTGCGACGCTTGTAGCTCTTGGCGTCTTTGAAGCTCTTGCGTTCGCCGCCGCCCATGCCAAGGTAGAACTCTTTCACGTCTTCGTTGTTGGCCAAATCAGATGCAGCACCATCCATCACGATACGACCTGACTCCATGATGTAACCGTAGTCGGCGTATTTCAAAGCCATGTTGGTGTTTTGTTCGGCAATGAGGAAGGTGACCTTCTCTTTCTCGTTCAGATCTTTCACGATGTTGAACACCTCTTCCACGATTTGCGGTGCCAAGCCCATCGAGGGCTCGTCAAGCAACACCATGTTGGGGTTGGCCATGATGGCGCGACCAATCGCGCACATTTGCTGCTCCCCCCCCGAGGTGTAGGCGGCTTGTGAAGTGCGGCGTGTTTTCAAACGTGGAAAGTAGTTGTAGACCTTCTCCAAGTTCGCATCAATCTCGGCTTTGCTGCTGCGGGTGTAGCTCCCTGTGAGCAAGTTTTCTTCAATGGTCAAGTGGGCAAAACAGTGACGCCCTTCCATGACCTGCACGACACCGCGTTTGACCAAATCAGCGGGTGTGAGGTTTTCGATGCGCTCACCACGAAATTCAATGCTGCCTTTGGTCACCGCACCGCGCTCGCCTTGCAGCAAGTTGGAGATGGCACGCAAGGTGGTGGTTTTGCCCGCGCCATTGCCGCCGAGCAAAGAAACGATGCTGCCTTCTGGCACGTTGAGCGAAACGCCCTTGAGCACCAAGATGACGTGGTTGTAAATGACTTCAATGCCATTGACGTTGAGAACGATGTTGTTGGCGCTCATAACTTACCTTGCTAAAAAACGTTGTTGGGCTGGACCAAACCGCAAGCCCCTGAATCATTCGGAGCCTGTGGTTTGGTGGCTCTTTCGAGCCACCAAACTGTCACTAGGTGACGCCTGTCAAATTAAGACTGGCAATCTGCAGCAGTACGACGTGTGAGTTTTTTCTCAGCGGCGTATTTGTCTGCAAACTGCTTGACCAACGGCTTGATGATGGTGTCATCAGCTTCGATCCAGTCCGAGCTGTACACCCACTTCTTGCCGTCCCAGGTGTGCATGCGTGCAGAACGTGAGCCTTCGTGGTCCACGCAAGAGGTGCTGATGGGTTTCATCACGGTGCCCAAGCCAAGCTTGTCGAGTGCTTTTTGATCCAAAGCCAAGTTCTCCAAGCCCCAACGAATTTGCTCGCCAGTCATGACCTTGCCTTTGCCAAAACGCTCTTGCGCACGGCGCACACCTTCCACCGCCAAAGCGGCGCTGACCATGCCACGGTTGTAGAGCGTGGTGCCGACTTCTTCGACGGGGCCTGTGCCTTGCTTTTTGCCATGCACCACAGACTTGATGTCCGCAATGACTTTGCCGCCTTCGCCTGTCGCCACCAAACCGTTGTAGCCCTTCGCAGCTTCGCCCACGTCTTTGACGTCGGGTTCAGCAGCGGACCACCACACGCCATACATTTTTTCGCGTGGGTAACCGGTGGCCACGGCTTCTTTCAAAGCGGCAGAGTTCATGACACCCCAGCCCCACAACAACACGTAGTCAGGGCGGGCTTGACGCACTTGCAACCAAGTGGCTTTTTGCTCCACGCCAGGCGCCGTCACCGGCAAGAGTTGCAAGTCAAAGCCTTGAATCTTGGCGCGCTCTTGCAGGAGAGGAATGGGCTCTTTGCCAAACGGACTGTCGTGATACACCAAGGCAATCTTCTTGCCCTTGATGTTGCCGCCTTCTTTCTTGGTGATGTGCTGCATGATGATGTCAGCGCCAGACCAATAAGTACCTTGCAATGGGAAGTTCCACTTGAACACTTGACCGTCGCTGGACTCCGAACGTCCATAGCCGCCAGTGATCAGCGGGTTCTTGTCTGCAGGCGCTTTCTCTGTCAATGCGAAGGTAATGCCGGTTGACAACGGCTGGAACACCGCGCCTTGTGACTTGCCCTTCAGACGCTCGTAGCACTCCACGCCACGGTCTGTGGCGTAGGCGGTGTCGCACTCTTCATAGGTGATCTTGACGCCGTTGATGCCGCCATCGCGTGCATTGATGAGCTTGAGGTAGTCCACATAAGCGTTACCCCATGGCACACCGTTCGGCGCATAAGCACCGGTGCGGTAAGGCAACACGGGAAAGAACTGCTCTTTGGCTTGCGCCTGAACAGATGTGGTGACCAGAGCGCTGGTCATGCCGGTTGCGGCAACTGCCACAGCCATCATGAGGGAACGGATTTTCATTTGAAGTCTCCTTAGAAAAATTTATGTAAACACCAGAAAAACGAAATGCAACTCAGTGAGGGAAAGGCCACAAGCGCAGCTTTTGCTTGCCCACGCTCCACAACTTGGCCAAACCATGTGGCTCCACGATCAAGAACCAAACAATCAAAGCACCAAAAATCATTTGCTCGGCATGGGTCAGTACCGCCGTGTCGACAGGGATGCCCACCAGATCACCCAACCAAGGCAAAGCGTGGTTGATGATGACGGGCAAAATCACGATGAAGCCCGCACCAAAGAAGCTGCCCATGATGGAACCCATGCCGCCCAAGATGACCATGAACAACAACTGGAACGAGCGGTCCACCGAGAACGCAGCAGGCTCCCAAGAGCCGAGGTAAACGAAGGCCCACAAAGCGCCAGCCACACCCACGATGAACGAACTCACAGCAAACGCACTGAGCTTGGCGTACATGGGGCGAATGCCGATGACCGCGGCCGCCACGTCCATGTCGCGAATGGCCATCCACTCGCGGCCAATGGCGCCACGCACCAAGTTCTTGGCCAACAAACCAAACACCACCAAGAAGGTCAAGCAGAAGGTGTATTTCTCAAAAGGCGTGTTGATGGGCATGCCAAACACTTGCAAGTCAGCCACCGAAGCCGTGCCGGAGGCCGAATCGTTGGTGAACCACTTGATACGCAAGAACGCCCAGTCGCAAAAGAACTGCGCAGCCAGCGTGGCCACCGCCAAATACAAGCCCTTCACACGCAAGCTAGGGATGCCAAAGAACATGCCAACCAAGGTGGCAAAGAAGCCGCCCATCAGCAAGGCCACGATGAGTGGCATACCGTCAATGCGCACAAAGAAGTTGTACGCGGCATAAGCGCCCACCGCCATAAAGGCGCCAGAGCCCAACGAAATTTGACCGCAGTAGCCCACCAAGATGTTCACGCCCAAAGCGGCGAGCGACAAGATGAGGAAGGGAATCAAAATCGCACGCAACATGTATTCGTCAGCGAGCATGGGCACACCGATGAATGCAAACGCGATGAGCAACAACACGCCAATGCGGTCTTGCGTGATCGGGAAGATCTGCTGATCTGCCTTGTAGGTGGTTTTGAATTGACCGTTTTCTCTGTAAAACATGTTTTTTTCCTTACACGCGGTCGATGATTTTTTCGCCAAACAGACCTTGTGGGCGAACCAACAAGAAGCCCAAGGCCAAGACGTATGCAAACCAAATCTCAATGCCACCACCCACGTACGGGCCGAGGAACACTTCCGACAACTTCTCGCCCACGCCGATGATGAGGCCACCGATGATGGCGCCGGGCACCGATGTCAAGCCACCCAAAATCACCACAGGCAACGCACGCAAAGCCACCGTTGACAACGAGAACTGCACGCCCAACTTGGAGCCCCAAATCATGCCGGCCACCAAAGCCACCACACCGGCCACACACCAAACGATGACCCAAATGCGGTTGAGTGGAATACCAATGGACTGTGCCGCTTGGTGGTCATCGGCCACCGCACGCAGCGCACGGCCGGTGGTGGTTTTTTGGAAGAACACACTGAGCAAGGCCACCAAAGCAGCTGCAATGAAAGCAGCCACCAAGTCTTCTTGGTTGATCATGATGCCGCCATCAAAGGTGGACTCCATCAACATCAACGGTTCTTTGGGCATACCCACGTCGATCTTGTAAATGTCGCTACCAAAGATGGACTGACCCAAACCGTCAAGGAAGTAGGTGATGCCCAAAGTGGCCATCAGCAACGTGGTGCCTTCTTGGTTAACCAAGTGACGCAACACCAAGAACTCAATCACCCAAGCCACCATAAACATGACGACCGCTGCGCCCGCAAAGGCCAGCAGGTTGACCAACACAAAGTGGTTGATGCCGGTGTAGGCCGGAATCCATTCGCCAAAGCGGGCCATGGCCAACGCAGCAAACAACACCATCGCACCTTGCGCGAAGTTAAACACGCCAGAGGCTTTGTAAATCAACACGAAGCCGAGGGCGACCAATGAGTACAGCATGCCTGCCATGAGGCCGCCGAAAAGGGTTTCAAGAAAAAATGCCATGTCTACTCCAATCAGTTGGGGACAGAGCAAGCTGAGCTACGCAAAGCTTGGACAGTCCCACAAATCTTTCTCAATGTGAAGTGCCGAGGTAAGCGCTGATGACTTCCTCGTTGTTGCGCACCTCATCGGGGGTGCCGTCGCCGATCTTCTTGCCGTAGTCAAGCACGACCACGCGATCAGAAATATCCATCACCACGCCCATGTCGTGTTCGATCAACACGATGGTGGTGCCGAACTCGTCGTTCACATCCAAGATGAAGCGACACATGTCTTGCTTTTCTTCGACGTTCATGCCGGCCATGGGCTCATCAAGCAACAGCACTTGGGGCTCAAGCGCCAGCGCACGGCCCAAGTCGACACGCTTTTGCAAACCATAAGGCAGTTGGCCCACAGGCGTTTTGCGGAAGGCTTGAATTTCCAAAAAGTCGATGATGCGCTCCACCTTCTCGCGGTGCATCATTTCTTCATTTTCAGCAGGGCCAATGCGCAAGGCTTGCATGAGGATGTTGCTCTTCATGCGCAGGTTGCGCCCCGTCATGATGTTGTCGAGCACGCTCATGCCCTTGAACAACGCCAAGTTTTGGAAGGTGCGCGCAATGCCCATGGTGGCCACTTGGTGGCTGTCCATGTGGTCAAAGGTTTGACCACGAAAAGTGATGGAGCCTTCTTGTGGCGCGTACACGCCGTTGATGCAGTTGAGCATCGAGCTCTTGCCCGCCCCGTTGGGGCCAATGATGGCGCGCACTTCGTGCTCTTTGACGTTGAAGGAGATGTCGGTCAAGGCTTTCACGCCACCGAAACGCAAACTGATGTTTTTAACGTCAAGGATGACGTCGCCGATTTTCTTGCTCATGCTGCTTTCCCCACAGGTGTGAAGGTTTTGGCGTCGGACAACTTGAGCGTGGCGCTCACGCTGCCCGTGCGACCGTCTTCAAATTTCACTTGGGTTTCTATGAATTGTTCGGTTGCGCCGTTGTAGAGCGCCGTGACCAAAACGTTGTACTTCTCAGCGATGTAGCCGCGACGCACTTTGTTGGTCCGTGTGAGTTCGCCGTCGTCCGCATCGAGTTCTTTGTGCAACACGAGGAAGCGGCTCACTTGGCTACCAGCCAAGAGTTCGTCAGCGGCCAAATCGGCGTTGACTTTTTCAACGCACTCTTTGATCAACTGATACACCTCAGACTTTTGCGCCAAGTCGGTGTAGCCCGCGTAAGGCAGGTTGCGGCGCTCAGCCCAGTTACCCACGGCTTCCATGTCGATGTTGATCATCACGCACACTTTTTCGCGTTGGTCGCCGTAAGCCACCACCTCTTTGATGTGCGGGAAGAACTTGAGTTTGTTCTCCACATATTTGGGGGCGAACATGGCGCCGTCGTTTGAGCCACCTTTGATGCGGCCCACGTCTTTGACACGGTCAATGATCTTCAAGTGGCCATGGGCATCCAAGAAGCCAGCGTCGCTGGTGTGGTACCAACCATCAGCCGTCAGCACTTCGGCTGTAGCTGCGTCGTTCTTGTAATAGCCTTTGAGCAAGCCGGGTGACTTGACCAAGATTTCGCCGTTGTCAGCCACCTTAATTTCCACGCCAGCACAAGGCACGCCCACGGTGTCAGCACGGGCTTCGTGGTCGGGCTGCAAGCAGACGAACACCGCTGTTTCTGTTGAGCCGTAGAGCTGTTTCAAGTTCACACCGATAGAGCGGTAGAAGCTGAACAAGTCTGGGCCAATGGCCTCGCCTGCGGTGTAGGCCACGCGTACGCGGCTCATACCGAGGTTGTTGCGCAAGGGGCCGTACACAAAGAAGTTACCCAAGGTGTAGAGCAAGCTGCCAACCATGCCAATGGATTTCCCATCCATTTTGGTGGGGCCGTATTTGCGCGCCACGTCCATGAAGTAATGGAACATGCCGCGTTTGATCGCGCCAGCGTCTTCCATGCGAATCATCACGCTGGTAAGCAAGCCTTCAAACACACGGGGAGGTGCGAAGTAGTAGGTGGGACCGACTTCTTTCAGGTCGATGGTGACGGTGGCCGCCGACTCGGGGCAGTTCACCACATAGCCGCAGTACAACCATTGGGCGTAGCTGAAAATGTTTTGACCAATCCACGCGGGCGGCAAATAGGCCAACACGTCTTCATGCGAAGTGAGTTTGTCAAACAAAGCACCGGCCTCGGCACGGTTGATCAACGAGTTGTGTGTGTGCACCACGCCCTTGGGATTGCCTGTGGTGCCTGACGTGAAGAACATCGCACCGACGTCATCGTGGTGCGCTTTTTCAACTTCACCTGAATAAAAGTCAGGGTGCTGTTTCGCAAACGCCTCACCAGCAGCCAGCAATTCTTCAAGCGACGCCAAGCCGGGCTCGTCGTACTTGCGCAGGCCGCGTGGGTCGTCAAAGAAGATGTGTGCGATTTGAGGACATTGCTCGCGAATCTCAAGCAACTTGTCCACTTGCTCTTGATCTTCCACCACACAAAAGCGCACTTCGGCATTGTTAAGGGGGAACACACACTCGGGGCCTGCGGCGTCTTGGTACAAGGGAATCGGAATCGCGCCCAACGACTGCGCGGCCAACATGGTGGCGTACAGACGAGGACGATTGGAACCAATCACCACCAAGTGTTCACCACGCGTCAGACCTGCTTGGTGCAAGCCGCACGCCATGTGTTCCACCATCTTGGCCATCTCGGCCCAAGTCGTGGTTTGCCAAATGCCGTATTCCTTCTCACGCATGGCGGGCGCCTGAGGGCGCTCAGTGGCATGCTTGAGTAACAGTCGTGGGAACGTGGTCTGCATTCCTAATCCTTGCTTTGTGTATCGACAAAATTTCGCAACGCACACGGGGCGCGTCTGTGATGTTGGTCGCGATCGTAGAAGCCGATTTGACGCCAGGTTGTCGTTTCGACGACAATCTAGGGTAGACACTGAGCAGTGATTACCCGAATAAAACTTTTCTATTGATCAGAATTTATGGCACAAGCACCCTCCGTTTACCAGCGACGACGCTCGCTCACAGAGCACGAACTCAAGCTCATTCCATGGTTCGGTCTGCTCAAGGACAACGAGCGCAACCGCATCGAATCACAACTGGTGGTGAGCGACCCTATGCCAGGCGACTACGTGTGCCGCATGGGCCGTCAAGCGACGTATTGGTTTGGCGTGGTGGAGGGCTTGTTGAAAATGAGCACCGACAGCGCCAGTGGCCGCACCATCACTTTCACAGGCGTGCCGCCAGGCGGTTGGTTTGGCGAGGGCACGGCCATCAAGCGTGAGAGCTACCGCTACAACATCATGGCCTTGCGCCGCAGTGTGGTGGCGGGCTTGCCCATCGACACGTTCCATTGGTTGCTCGACAACTCGATTGGCTTTAACCGCTTTGTGATGAACCAACTCAACGAGCGTTTGGCGCAGTTCATTGAAGCGCGCGAGATTGATCGGTCTAACGACCCCGATGTTCGGGTTGCGCGTAATTTAGCCGCGCTTTTTAACTCGACACTTTTCCCTGGCGTGGGTGAGGTGCTGCGCATCACGCAGCAAGAGTTGGCATACCTGGTGGGCTTGTCACGCCAACGTGTGAATGTGGCGCTCAATCGGCTGGAAGAGCAAGGCGCGATTCGCATTGAATACGGAGGCATGCGCGTGCTCAACCTTGCTGCGCTGCGAGCCAGCGGCACTTAGAATTTGCCCCTTATGTCAGACACTCCCACAGAACTCACCCGCCTCAACAAACGCATGGCCGAACTCGGCCTGTGCTCACGCCGCGAGGCCGATGCGTGGATTCAGCAAGGCTGGGTGTTGGTCAATGGCCGTCCTGCTGAAATGGGCGTGAAAGTTGGCCCCAAAGACCGCGTCGAGGTTGATCCACGCGCCAAGGGTCACCAAGACACACAAGTCACTGTTCTGCTGCACAAGCCCATGGGCTATGTAAGCGGACAAGCCGAAGACGGGCACGAGCCCGCGATCATGCTGATCAACCCTCGCACGCATTGGGCGGGCGACTCGTCCAAACGGCGCTTCACGCCCACGCAGTTGCGCAGCCTCGCCCCTTCGGGCCGGCTCGACATCGACTCCACAGGCTTGTTGGTTCTGACGCAAGACGGCCGCGTTGCTCGCCAACTCATTGGCGAAGACTCGGAGATGGAAAAAGAATATTTGGTGCGCGTGACCTACACCGGCCACGAAAACACCGCCGCGGCCACCGCCGCATCTGCCACATATGGCGGCAGAGCAAACCAACTCAGCGCCATTGGCGACCACGACCGCGTGACCAACAACGTGCAAGCCGTGTTTCCGAAAGCTCAGCTCGAACGCTTGCGCCACGGCTTGAGCTTGGACGGCAAGCCCCTCAAACGCGCACAGGTGGAATGGCAAAACCCAGAGCAACTTCGCTTTGTGCTGACCGAAGGCAAAAAGCGCCAAATTCGCCGCATGTGCGAACAAGTCGGCCTTCAGGTCGTGGGCCTTAAGCGCATCCGTATTGGGCATGTACAACTGGGGCAGCTGCCTGCGGGTCAGTGGCGTTACCTGGGTGCGCACGAGCGCTTCTAAATTCCGCCAATTTCCAGCGTTTTTATCACTCTTGAAATTTTCTCAACTGCCCCGCATCTTGGGGCGTTGTTTTTTGTAATTTAGTTTTTGTAACCATGACCAAACAAACCCATTCCTTCCAAGCCGAAGTCTCGCAGCTGCTGCACTTGGTGACGCACTCGCTGTACTCCAACAAAGAAATCTTCTTGCGCGAGCTAGTATCCAACGCGTCTGACGCCTGCGACAAGCTGCGCTACGAAGGCCTGAACAACGATGCTTTGTTTGAAGGCAACGCCGAGCTTGAAGTGCGCGTGAGCTTTGACAAAGACGCCCGCACCCTGACCATTGCCGACAACGGCATTGGCATGAGCCAAGAAGAGGCCATTGCCCACCTCGGCACGATTGCCAAGAGCGGCACAGGCGAGTTCATGGGCAAACTCAGCGGCGACCAAAAGACCGATGCCAAAGACCAAGGCGCTTTGATTGGCCAGTTTGGTGTGGGCTTTTACTCAGGCTACATCGTGGCGGACCGCATCACGGTCGAGTCACGCCGCGCGGGCCTGAAGGCCGAGGAAGGTGTGCGCTGGAGCAGCACCGGCACGGGCGACTTTGAGGTGGAGACCATCACCCAATCCGAGCGCGGCACCAAGATCATCTTGCACCTGCGTGACGATGCTGAGGAATACCTGAGCGCGTGGAAGCTCAAGTCGGTCATCAACAAATACTCCGACCACATCTCTTTGCCCATCCGCATGCGCAAAGAAGAGTGGAAAGAAGGTCAAAACGATCAACCTGGCGAAATGGTGTTGACCGACGAATGGGAAACCGTCAACCAAGCCAACGCGCTGTGGGCACGCCCTAAGAAGGACGTGACGGACGAGCAACACACCGAGTTCTACAAACACATCAGTCACGATTTCGAGCCACCTTTGGCTTGGAGCCACAACCGCGTGGAAGGCAGCACCGAATACACGCAGCTGCTGTACATCCCAGGCAAAGCGCCGATGGATTTGTTCAACCGCGACAAAAAAGCGGGCTTGAAGTTGTATGTGAAGCGCGTGTTCATCATGGATGATGCTGAGGCGCTGATGCCCTCTTACCTGCGCTTCATCAAAGGCGTGGTGGACTCGGCCGATTTGCCGCTGAATGTGAGCCGCGAGTTGCTACAAGAAAGCCGCGATGTGAAAGCCATTCGCGAAGGCAATACGCGTCGCGTGTTGGCTGTATTGGAAGACTTGGCCAAATACGACAAAGCCCCTGTAGCAGGCGCTGACGGCGTGACTGATGCGACAACCGAAGGTGTCACGGACGTTCTGAGCGACGAAGACAAAGCCAAGCAAGGTAAATACAGCCAGTTCTACGCCGAGTTTGGCGCGGTGCTCAAAGAAGGCTTGGGCGAAGACTTTGCCAACAAAGACAAGCTCGCCAAACTGCTGCGCTTTGCCAGCACCAGCACCGACGCAGTGAGCGTGTCATTCGCCGACTACAAAGCGCGGATGAAAGAAGGCCAAGAGGCCATCTACTACATCACCGCTGACACACTGGCCGCAGCCAAGAACAGCCCACAACTCGAAGTGTTCCGCAAGAAAGGCATCGAAGTGCTGTTGATGACCGACCGCGTGGACGAGTGGGCTTTAAACTTTGTGCAAGAGTTTGATGGCACGCCACTGCAATCTGTGGCCAAAGGCGCTGTGGACTTGGGCTCGTTGCAAGACGAAACCGAGAAGAAGGCGGCAGAAGATGCAGCGGAAGCTTTCAAGCCCGTGCTGGCCAAGCTCAAAGAAGCCCTGAAAGACAAAGCTGATGACGTGCGTGTGACCACCCGCTTGGTGGACTCGCCTGCGTGTTTGGTGGTGAAAGACCACGGCATGTCCATGCAACTGGCCCGCATGCTCAAACAAGCAGGCCAGCAAGCGCCCGAGATGAAACCCATCTTGGAAGTGAATGCCGAACATGCGTTGGTGAAGAAGCTCAGCGGTGACGCCAACCCCAACTTCAACGACTTGGCGCACATCTTGTTTGATCAAGCACTGTTGGCTGAAGGTGGCTTGCCAGAAGACCCTGCCGCTTATGTGAAACGGGTGAACGCACTGCTGGTGTAACGCGCCATCAATGTTGCTTCAGAGTTAACCATCCGCAGCATCACCAAATGAAAAGGCCAGTCCGATGTGCTGGCCTTTTGCATTGGCGTGCGCCTTATGCGTACAACGGATCTTCTTGCATGGCCTCGCATTGCTCCACCAGCATATGCGTTTGCCCTGCCCAGTAGTCGCTGCTGCCAAACCAAGAAAAATGTTGCACAAATGCAGGGTCGTCTTTGCGACGTGCCAGCCACGCGCTGTAGTGAATCAAGCGCAGAGTTCGCAAGGGCTCGATCAATGCCAACTCGCTGCGATTGAGTTCGCGCATTTGCTCGTAACCATCAAGCAGCATGGACAGCTGCTGCGTTTGTTGTGCGCGCTCGCCACTCAGCAGCATCCATAGGTCTTGTATCGCAGGGCCCATGCGAGCATCGTCCAGGTCCACAAAGTGCGGGCCACCGTTGGGCAAATCTGTCGGCGTCCACAAGATGTTGCCGGGATGGCAGTCGCCGTGTAGTCGGATGTTGCGCGCTGGGTGTGACGCAAACTTCTCTCTGGCAATGTCTATCGCCTGGTTGCACACCGCCAGCCATTCCGTTTGCTGGTCGAGCGGAACGATGTTGTGCGCCATCAGCCAATCGCGTGACTCGCACGCAAATGTTTGAACGTTCAAGGTGGGGCGTGATGCGAAGTCTTGTTTTGCACCCACGTTGTGAATGCGCGCGATGAATCGGCCAATCCATTCCAGCACTTCGGCATCGTCCAACTCGGGCATACGACCACCACGACGCGGACTCACACTGAATGCAAAGCCCTGCGCGTGATGCAGCGTTTGCCCCTGCAAAACCAATGGCCCAACCAAGGGAATTTCTTCCGCCATCAACTCAGCGGCAAAGCTGTGCTCTTCCAAAATTTGGGCATCGGTCCAACGCTCTGGCCTGTAAAACTTGACGACCACCGAGCTGTTGTCATCCAACATGACTTGGTAAACGCGGTTCTCATACGAGCTCAATGCTGTGAGTCGTCCGTCCACCTCAAGTCCTAAATCAGACAAGGCATCCAGCACCACATCGGGTGTGAGTGCTTGATAAACGTGAGGCTTGGGCGTGTCGTCAAACACCCCAAACAACCTCTTTGTCTTCGGCGTGAGCGCGTCGCAGCATGTCAATGAAAGGCACCACGCGCTGCTTCAAACTGATGCTGCGTGGGCCATCGATCACAGGCGCAACGCCCTCTTCCTGCGCATTGTCTTTTTGTGAGGCCTCTTGGGCGGCTTGGTGCGCCAAATCCTCTTGCACCACGGCAGCTTTTAAGGCGTCAATGGCCGCCAACATTTCATTGGGCAGGATGATGCCTTTGGCGCCTGCTTCTTTGCCAATGAGTTTGAGGATCTGTTTGCCCTGTGGCTCCAACATGATGAGATCACCCGTGGCTTTAGATTTGAATTTGTACAGCATGGTTTGATTGTGCGCTCTTGCGCTGCTTCATGAAGTTGGTTTTATCTTAGGCGTTCAACAGCGGGTCCACTGCCGCGTGAAATGCGTCGGGTCGCTCAAACATCACCCAGTGCCCCGCATCTGACACCACTGTGAATGAAGCCATGCGCGGCAACACGGCAGGCACCTGCTGCAAAGTGCCTTGGTAAAGCGCATCTAACTCACCCCACACGCCATGCACAGGACAGGTCCAGCTTGTTTGCGCTTGCGCCAACACATCGGTTCGGGCAATCCGCCTCCGCCGCAAACGATCACGCGCCACGTTGGCTTGTTGCAGGTCAATCACTTCATCGGTCACGCTATTTGGATGCGCAAACATCATGGCATTCAAATTGTGCCGATGCACCTTTCGCTGCGCTACCTCATCCATGTTGGGCGTCATGCCGCGCATGGGTAATTCTTTGCCAAATAGCCCCAATCCCGGCGCACCCACCAAGATCAATTGCCGAATGACTTGCGGGTATTGCGCTGCAACCAAGCCTGCCGTCATGCCGCCAAATGAAAAGCCCATGACATCCACGGCTTCGCCCTTGAAGGTTTGCGCCAGAATTTCAGCCATATAGGGCACCAAGCCATCGGCGTCGTACACGCCACTCGGCAAAGTGGAATCTCCAAAGCCTGGAATGTCTAGCCCCCACACAGGGCGCTTTTGAGCGAAGTGTTCAACATTACGCAGCCAGTGCGTCCAGCTGCCAGAACCGCCGTGCAACAACACAAGCGGTTGGGGTGATGATGCTTGTGCGCTTGTCTGCACCCCTTGAGTGGCTGCCTTGTTCAAACCCCACACATGCCAGACAGCATCACCCCAAGCGTAGGTTTGAACGATACGTTGCGATAGCGCCTCGACTTGGTGGATTTGCATGTGTGAAAGTCCCAAGAAAAACGCCCACTGAATAAATTCAGCGGGCGTTTTAAAGTGGTTGCGCGAGTAGGATTTGAACCTACGACCTTTGGGTTATGAGCCCAACGAGCTACCAGGCTGCTCCATCGCGCGTCAAGAGGATTAGTATAACCTATTAAGCGGCTGTTTCAGTAGAAGATGCCTCAGAAACTTCTGCGCGATCTACCAATTCAACATAAGCCATAGGTGCATTGTCGCCAACGCGGAAACCCATTTTCAAGATGCGGGTGTAACCACCTGGACGTGTCTTGAAGCGTGGGCCCAATTCGTTGAACAACTTCACCACGCTGTCACGATCGCGCAAGCGGTCGAATGCCAAGCGGCGGTTTGCAACGGTAGGCTCTTTGGCCAAAGTGATCATCGGTTCGATGACGCGACGCAATTCTTTGGCTTTAGGCAATGTGGTTTTGATGGCTTCATGCTCGATGAGCGAATTCATCATGTTGCGCAACATCGCCAAGCGGTGTGATGTTGTGCGGTTAAGTTTACGAAGGCCGTGTCCGTGACGCATTTTGATTTCCTTTGATATTTTGCCGGCCGCCGTATCAGGTACGGCCAGGGGACTTTAAAAGTCGGTGGTTTTAAATTAACGACGCTCTAAACCGGCAGGTGGCCAGCTTTCGAGTTTCATGCCCAAAGTCAAGCCGCGTGAAGCGAGCACTTCTTTGATTTCGTTGAGTGACTTGCGACCCAAGTTAGGGGTCTTGAGCAACTCGTTTTCAGTGCGCTGAATCAGGTCACCGATGTAATAGATGTTTTCTGCTTTCAAGCAATTGGCAGAACGAACCGTCAATTCCAACTCGTCAACAGGGCGCAACAAGATCGGGTCGAACTGTTGGCCACCGCGCGGCGCTGCGGCTTCCATGATGCCGTTGATGGCATCGCCTTCCAACTGTGCGAACACAGCCAGTTGCTCAACCAAGATCTTGGAAGAAGCACGCACTGCGTCTTCTGCCGTGATCGCACCGTTGGTTTCAATTTCCATGACCAAACGGTCGAGGTCAGTGCGTTGTTCAACGCGAGCGTTTTCGACGCTGTAGCTGACGCGGCTCACTGGTGAGAAAGAAGCATCCAACACAATACGACCGATAGACTTGCTTGGTTCTTCGCCGTAACGACGCACAGTACCTGGCACATAGCCACGGCCTGTTTCAACTTTGAGTTGAATGTCGATCTTGCCGCCGTGCGACAAGTTTGCAATCACGTGCTCAGGATTGATGATTTCAACATCGTGAGGCACTTGGATGTCTGCTGCAGTCACAGCGCCTTCGCCGTCTTTGCGCAAGCTCAAAGTGACTTCATCACGGTTGTGCATCTTGAACACAACGCCTTTGAGGTTCAACAAAATGTTGACCACGTCTTCTTGCACGCCGTCGATAGACGAGTATTCGTGCACCACGCCAGCGATGGTGACTTCAGTCACTGCATAGCCAACCATGGAAGACAACAAAACGCGACGCAGGGCGTTGCCCAACGTGTGACCATAGCCACGCTCAAACGGCTCCAACGTAACTTTGGCGCGGTTGTGCCCTAATTGCTCGACGTGAATATTTTTTGGTTTCAGCAAGTTTGTTTGCATTCAGATTTCCTTCAATACCCCCGGTTCGTTACACCGGTAAGGCTGGGTGTCTGGACCACGCTGCGCGAGCAGGCAGCGTGGGGTGCGTTAGGTTGAAAACTTCAACCAGGATTAACGCGAGTAAAGTTCGACGATCAGAGATTCGTTGATGTCCGCAGCGAATTCGTCACGGTCTGGGGTCTTCTTGAAGACGCCTTCAGCTTTTTCGAGGTTGACTTCAACCCAAGCAGGCATGCCCACTTGTTTGGCCAATTCGAGGGCTTCCAACACGCGACCTTGCTTTTTAGACTTTTCGCGCACAGCCACCACGTCACCAGCTTTCACCAAGTAAGAAGCGATGTTGACTTGATGACCGTTCACAGTGATGGCCTTGTGTGACACCAACTGACGTGCTTCAGCACGTGTAGAGCCAAAGCCCATGCGGTACACCACGTTGTCCAAACGTGTTTCCAACAAAGTCAACAGGTTTGCACCGGTGTTACCTTTTTGGCGGTCAGCAGCAGCGAAGTAACGGCGGAACTGACGCTCCAACACGCCGTACATGCGTTTGACTTTTTGCTTTTCGCGCAATTGCAAGCCGAAGTCAGACGTACGTTGACCCGAAGTGCGGCCGTGTTGGCCTGGCTTGCTGTCGAATTTGCACTTGTCGCTGATCGAGCGGCGCGCGCTCTTCAAGAACAAGTCGGTGCCTTCACGGCGTGAGAGTTTGGCTTTGGGGCCTAGGTAACGTGCCACTTGAAATTCCTTATCTAATCAGCTGCTCGCAAGAAGCGAGGAGCCGCTGGGGGTTAGCCAGCGGCGGTGGGCTTGTGGTTAACAGTAAAAAGCGAAGAACGCTTAGATGCGACGACGCTTTTGTGGACGGCAGCCGTTGTGCGGCACTGGAGTCACGTCAGCGATCGAGTTGATGCGAATGCCCAATGCGGCTAAAGCGCGCACTGAAGATTCACGGCCAGGGCCTGGACCTTTGATCTCGACATCAAGATTCTTGATGCCTTGATCAACGGCAGCGCGACCCGCAACTTCCGAAGCCACTTGAGCTGCGAAAGGTGTGGACTTGCGTGAGCCCTTGAAACCTTGACCACCTGACGATGCCCATGACAATGCATTGCCTTGGCGGTCAGTGATGGTGATGATGGTGTTATTGAACGACGCGTGCACGTGCGCGATGCCGTCAGCAATGTTCTTACGAACTTTTTTACGTACGCGTGAAGCTGCGCCGCTTGGAGATTTAGCCATTGTTCAGTCCTATTATTTCTTCAACGACTGGGCTGCTTTACGCGGACCCTTACGTGTACGAGCGTTGGTACGCGTACGTTGACCACGCATAGGAAGACCACGGCGATGACGGAAACCGCGGTAGCAACCGATGTCCATCAAACGCTTGATGTTCATCGTTGTTTCGCGACGCAAGTCACCTTCGATGGTGAATTCAGCGATCTGGTCACGGATCTTTTCGAGGTCCGAGTCTGTCAGATCTTTGATCTTCTTTGTGTAATCAATGCCCGTAGCTTCGCAAATCTTGCGAGCGCGTGTGCGACCAATACCAAAAATAGCTGTCAAGCCAATTTCAGTGTGTTTGTGTGGCGGAATATTAATGCCAGCGATACGTGCCATGTGCGTCCTCTTTAAACCAGTTCAATCAGCCTTGACGCTGTTTGTGGCGTGGATCTGTACAGATCACACGAACCACGCCCTTGCGGCGGATGATTTTGCAGTTGCGGCAAATTTTTTTGACCGAAGCCGAAACTCTCATTTCACTCTCCTAAAACTCATTTCATTTCACACCCTCATTGGCATGAAACACGACTTTTTACTTGGCCCGTTAGAGCGTTGTTTTGAAACTTGCCTTCTTCAACAGCGAGTCATATTGTTGGCTCATCATGTAGTTTTGCACTTGGGCCATAAAGTCCATGGTGACAACCACAATAATCAGCAACGATGTACCACCGAAGTAGAAAGGCACGTTGTATTTCAAGATCAAGAACTCAGGTAGCAAACACACAAAGGTGATGTACACAGCGCCCGCAAGCGTGAGTCGAACCAAAATTTTGTCTATGTATTTGGCAGTGTGGTCACCGGGACGAATACCGGGAACAAAAGCACCGCTCTTCTTCAGATTATCCGCTGTTTCTCGGCTGTTAAAGACCAAGGCGGTGTAAAAGAAGCAGAAAAACACAATGGCAGCGGCATACAACATCACATAGACAGGTTGTCCAGGTGCAAGTGCTGCAGAGATATCTTTGAGCCAACGCATGCTGTCACCGGTACTGAACCAGCTCACCACAGTTGCGGGCAAGAGAATGATGGACGAAGCAAAGATGGGGGGAATTACACCCGCCATGTTCAACTTCAAGGGCAAGTGAGACGATTGACCGCCATACACCTTGTTACCCACTTGACGACGCGCATAGTTCACCAAGATTTTGCGCTGGCCGCGCTCAACGAACACCACGAAGTAAGTGACCAAAGCCACCACAATCACGATGACGATAGCAGCCAAGATGCTCATCGCGCCAGTACGCACCAGCTCTAGCAGGCCACCGATAGAACCTGGCAAGCCTGCTGCGATACCAGCAAAAATCAGAATAGAGATGCCGTTACCCAAACCACGCTCAGTGATTTGCTCCCCCAACCACATCAGGAACATGGTGCCAGCAGTCAAACTGACCATGGCTGTCATACGGAAGCCAAAGCCTGGTACGTTCACCAAACCGGCTGATGCCTCCAACGCCAAGGCAATGCCCATGGATTGGAACAAAGCCAAACCCAAAGTGCCGAAACGTGTGTACTGAGTAATCTTGCGGCGACCTGCTTCGCCTTCTTTTTTGAGCTGCTCCAATGAGGGCAACACATAAGTCAGCAACTGCATGATGATCGATGCAGAGATGTAAGGCATGATGCCCAACGCGAACACCGTGAAGCGCGATAAGGCGCCACCAGAGAACATGTTGAACAAACTCAAAATACCGCCCTGCTGACCCTTGAACAGTTGTTGCAACTGGTCAGGATTAATGCCGGGAACAGGAATATGTGCGCCCACGCGGTAAACCACCAAGGCGAGCAGCAAGAAGACCAGACGGCGACGGAGGTCGCCGAACTTGTCGGTGTTGCCAATCGATGCAGGTTTGGTTGCCACGGAGCGCGATTCCTATTGATTTGAACGATTAAGCGACAGAGCCGCCAGCGGCTTCGATCGCAGCTTTAGCACCAGCAGTAGCGCCGATACCATTGAGCTTGACAGCAGTGGTCAATTCGCCAGTCTTCACAACTTTCACGACGCGAGCGATAGATGCCACGAGGCCAGCGGCCTTCAATGTCAACATATCAACGTCAGCAGCGCCGAGTTGTTGCAAGTCAGCCAATGTCACTTCGTCGTTGTACTTCAAAGTGGTGGACTTAAAGCCGCGCTTAGGCAAGCGACGTTGCAAAGGCATTTGACCGCCTTCGAAACCAACCTTGTGGTAGCCGCCTGAACGAGACTTTTGACCTTTATGACCGCGACCAGCAGTCTTGCCGAGGCCAGAGCCGATACCGCGACCAACGCGACGCTTGGCGTGTTTTGCGCCAGGTGCGTGGGTGATGTTATTGAGTTCCATCTTCAACCTTTTACAGCACTTTGACCAGATAGCTGATCTTGTTAATCATGCCGCGCACTGCAGGCGTGTCTTGCAACTCGCTCACAGAATTCAGTTTGCGCAAGCCCAAGCCACGGACAGTGGCGCGGTGCGATTCTTTGGTGCCAATTGGGCTACGCACCAATTGGATCTTCACAGTTTGAGGGGTAGTCATTGAATGCTCCGAGATTAAGCGAAGATTTCTTCGATGTTTTTGCCACGCTTAGCCGCCACTTCTGAAGGCGTCGTGGAATTGTTCAAAGCATCCAAGGTTGCACGAACCATGTTGTATGGGTTTGATGTACCGTGGCTTTTGGCCACGATGTCAGTGATACCCATCACTTCGAACACAGCGCGCATTGGACCGCCCGCGATGATGCCGGTACCCTTTGGGGCTGGAATCATCATGACGTTTGCAGCGCCGTGACGGCCATGCACCTTGTGGTGAATCGTGCCGTTTTTCAAAGTAACTTTGGTCATGTTGCGACGGGCTTCTTCCATCGCTTTTTGAACAGCAGCTGGCACTTCTTTCGACTTGCCTTTGCCCATGCCCACGCGACCATCGCCATCACCCACCACAGTCAAGGCTGCGAAACCGAGAATACGGCCGCCCTTAACCACTTTGGTGACGCGGTTGACCGCGATCATTTTTTCGCGGAGTCCGTCTTCTGGACCGTCACCCTGCGCTTTAGCTTGAAATTTAGCCATGTGTAATTTCCAATCCGATTAGAACTGCAAGCCAGCTTCGCGGGCTGCGTCGGCCAAAGCCTTGACGCGACCGTGGTAAGCAAAACCTGAACGGTCAAACGCCACTTTTTCGACGCCAGCTTTTTTCGCTTTTTCAGCGATCAACTTGCCAATCACTTGCGCCGCATTGACGTTGCCGCCTTTGCCTGCTGCGCCCAATTGTTTGCGCACATCGGCTTCGGCTGAGGATGCTGTCGCAACCACTTTGGTGCCGCAAGCGGAAACCACAGTAGCGTAGATGTGCAAGTTGGTGCGGTTCACCATCAAACGTGCAACGCCTTGATTGGCGATGCGAATACGTGTTTGACGTGCCCGGCGGAGTCGCTGCTCTTTTTTGGTCAACATGTTGCAGCTCCTTATTTCTTCTTGGTCTCTTTGATCGTGATCTTCTCATCCGAATAACGGATGCCCTTGCCTTTGTAAGGCTCTGGGGGGCGAATTGCACGAATCTCAGCGGCCACTTGACCCACGCGTTGACGGTCAGCACCTTTGATGATGATTTCCGTAGCGGCAGGTGTTTCAACCTTGATGCCTTCTGGCATGTCTTTGTTCACGGGGTGAGAGAAGCCCACTGCGAGGTTCAACTTAGAACCTTGAGCAGCCGCTTTGTAACCCACACCCACCAAGAGCAACTTCTTCTCGAAGCCTTTGGTCACACCGGTCACCATGTTGTTGACCAATTGACGCAAAGTACCGCTCATGGCGTTGGCTTCACGAGAGTCATCAACTGGCGTGAAAGTCACTTGACCAGCTTCGTTGACAACCTTCACCAATGCGTGGGCAGCAACCGACAGCGTACCGCCGGAACCCTTGACACTGATTTGGGCGCTATTGATAGACACGTCCACACCTTGGGGGACGGTCACAGGCATTTTTCCTACTCGGGACATTTCAGTCTTTCCTTTAGGCTGCGGTTAAGCGACGTAGCACAACACTTCGCCACCGACACCGGTAGCGCGTGCTTTACGGTCTGTCATCACACCTTGAGGTGTTGTGACAATTGCCACGCCCATGCCATTCATGACTTGAGGGATAGCGCCGCAGCCTTTGTAAACGCGCAAACCAGGACGGCTCACACGCTCAATGCGTTCGATCACTGGACGGCCTGCGTAGTACTTGAGAGTGATCTCAAGCTCAGTCTTGCCAGCGTCTTTTTTAATTTGAAAACCGTCGATGTAGCCTTCGTCTTTCAGCACTTGCGCAATGGCGATCTTCACTTTGGAAGAAGGCACCATCACAGTGGGCTTAGCCACCATTTGCGCGTTGCGGATGCGAGTCAGCAAGTCGGCGATTGGATCACTCATGCTCATATTGAATCTCCTGCCTATTACCAGCTGGCTTTAGTGATGCCGGGAATGTTGCCCTGGAAGGCTAATTCACGGATCTTGGCGCGGCCAAGGCCGAATTGGCGGAATGTGCCACGTGGACGACCAGTGATCGCACAACGGTTACGTTGACGCGTGGGATTCGCGTTACGTGGCAGCTTTTGCAAACCCAAACGGGCAGCTGCGCGCTCTTCATCGCTACGCTTGAAGTCGGTGGCAATAGCCTTCAACTCTGCGTGCTTAGCAGCGTACTTTGCAACCAAACGGTCACGCTTGAGCTCGCGCTCGATCAATGCTTGTTTAGCCACGTGCCACCTCTGTCTTGAATGGGAAACGGAAACCAGCGAGAAGCGCCTTGCACTCTTCGTCAGTCTTAGCCGTCGTGGTGATGCTGATATTGAGACCGCGCAGTGCGTCGACTTTGTCGTACTCAATCTCAGGGAAAATGATCTGCTCTTTCACGCCGATGTTGTAGTTGCCACGGCCATCAAAGGCACGGACAGAAATACCACGGAAGTCACGAACGCGAGGCAAAGCCACGGTCACGAAACGGTCCAGGAATTCATACATCTGAACACCACGCAAAGTCACCATGCAACCGATAGGCTGGCCTTCACGGATTTTGAAACCCGCAATCGCCTTCTTAGCCTTGGTCACCACAGGCTTTTGACCGGCGATTTTTGTCAGGTCACTCACAGCGTTGTCCATGACTTTCTTATCAGCCACAGCCTCACTCACACCCATGTTCAACGTGATTTTGGTCAAACGCGGAACTTGCATGGGCGATGTGTAGCCAAACTTCTCAGTCAGCTCAGCAGCTACTTTTTCGCGGTAATGTTGTTGGAGTCGTGCCATAGTTATGCCGCCTTGATTTCTTCGCCACTGGACTTGAAGACGCGCACCTTGCTGCCGTCTGCCAGGACTTTGATGCCAACACGATCAGCCTTACCTGTAGCCGCATTGAAAATGGCCACGTTGGACTGATGGATAGGCATTGTTTTATCAACGATACCGCCTTGCGTGCCAGCCATCGGGTTTGGCTTGGTGTGTTTTTTCACCAAGTTGATACCGTCAACCACCAAGTGGCTATCATCTTTGCGCAGCGACACAACGCCACGCTTGCCTTTGTCACGCCCAGTAAGGACGATGACTTGGTCGCCTTTGCGAATCTTGTTCATTGTTAGTCCTTACAGAACTTCAGGAGCCAAAGACACGATCTTCATGAACTTCTCAGTGCGCAACTCGCGCGTCACTGGGCCGAAGATACGGGTGCCAATAGGCTCCAATTTTGCATTGAGCAACACAGCTGCATTGCCATCGAATTTAACGAGCGAACCGTCGCCACGGCGAATGCCCTTGGCAGTACGGACCACAACAGCGCTATACACCTCGCCTTTTTTGACGCGGCCACGCGGAGCGGCTTCTTTAATGCTCACCTTGATGATGTCACCAACGCTTGCATAGCGACGCTTAGAACCGCCGAGCACCTTAATGCACAGAACGGACTTAGCACCGGTGTTGTCAGCGACATCTAACCGAGATTCAGTTTGGATCATTTCAATATTCCCAACTTGCATCAGCCTTTGCTCGACTTACGTCAAACGCCGAACCGATCAGTCTTGGGCCCGTCATCCACATCGCGAACCACTCGCAACGCTTCAACTTGGGGCAGATAAACCCCGCTTTTTTGAGCGGAGCCGCAGATTATGCCATAACTTTTTAGCCCGCGTCAAACTATTTTTACGATTCTTTTCAGATTCACCGACAATTCCTTTATGTCAACACCCTCTCACACCTCTCAAACCCTTGCATTCATTGGCGGCGGCAACATGGCAAGCGCCATCATTGGCGGCCTGATCAAACAAGGCACACCCGCCACCCACATCGTTGTGGTCGAACCTTTTGAAGAAGCCCGCCAGCGCCTTCAATCACAGTTTGACGTACGCGTTCTAGCGCAAGCCGATGCAACATTGACGGAAGCGGGCTTGGTTGTCTGGGCCGTTAAACCACAAACTTTCAAGGAAGCGGCGCTACAAACACACGAATTCTGCAAACACGCCCTGCATCTCAGCGTGGCTGCAGGCATTCGCAGCGACAGCATTGCCAATTGGCTTGGAACAGAACGCGTGGTTCGCGCCATGCCCAACACGCCCGCATTAGTTGGACTGGGCCAAACAGGCTTATTTGCACGCGCTGCAGTGACCACGGGCGACAAAGTATGGATCGAACAAGTCGTGACCACCACAGGCTCACTGCTATGGGTAGACGACGAGCCCTTGCTTGATGCCGTCACCGCCATTTCAGGCTCTGGCCCTGCCTATGTGTTCTTCTTTATAGAAGCCATGGTCGAGGCCGGCGTAAAGATGGGTCTAACAACCACACAAGCCACTCAGCTGGCTATCGGCACTTTTGAAGGCGCATCGCAATTGGCCAAAACCGCCAGTGAGCCGCCGTCCGTTTTGCGAGAGCGTGTCACATCTAAAGGCGGCACAACCTACGCAGCCCTGACGCATATGCAAAACACCCATGTGAGCGAGCTTTTCCAAGCCGCATTGGGCGCAGCACAACACCGCGCTCACGAGCTTGGCGATGAGTTTGGCGCGTAAGATTTAACCCACCACACTGATGAGACAATATCTCGGTTGATTTTTAAAACATTGAATCCATGAACAAACTTCTGATTTCTCTTTTGTCGGCAGCCACCTTGGCTTTGCCATTGACATCTACAGCACAAGCCCCAGCGATGCCTGTAGCTCCCGTTGCACAACCTGAGCAAGCTACAGCCGCCACCCCCGCAGCCGCGACAAACAAGGACTCAGCTGTTGCTAAAAAAGCAAAAAAAGCGAAGAAAAAGAAACTGAAGAAAAAGAAATCTAAGAAGGCCAAGGCTCACTAAGCACATCAGCTTGCAGCCCCCAAAAACAAAAGCGCTTGCGGCATTGGCCTCAAGCGCTTTTTTCATAGCCGAGCAGGGCGAAAAGCTTTCAACGCAAAGCGTAGCCCACGGCAATGCCAATAAACACAGTGGCGCCTAACCAATGGTTGAGCCTGAACGCTTTAAAGCACCCCTCGCGTGTGCGGTGCTTGATGAGCGCAAAATGCCAAACCGCTTGCAGCGTAGCCAGCACCAGCGCAGCGACCCAAGCCCCGCCTAAGCCCTCACGCGCCAGCAACACAAACCAGCCGACGATATAGATGGCATAAAACACCATGATGGCAGCTACGTCAAAGCGCCCCAACGTGATCGCAGACGTTTTCATGCCAATGCGCAAATCATCGTCACGATCCACCATGGCGTACTCGGTGTCGTAGGCCAAGACCCAAAACAAGTTGAACGCCATCAAACCCCAAGCGCGAGTCGGCACGACATCCATCAAAGCTTGCAAACTCAAGTCTTGCCACGTCAAGCTAGCGCCGCCCACAGCCGCAAACGCCAACGGAATGCCAAAGCTAAACGCGACACCCAACACCGCTTGCGGCATCGATACATAACGCTTGGCATACGGGTACACCAAGGTCATAACCAACCCCGCAAAAGACCACACAATAGCGGCAGGGTTAGTGGTGAGCACCAAACCAAAAGCCACCAAGGCCAGCACAGCGCCCACCCACAAAGCTTCGCGCACAGACACCGCACCACGCGTCACGGGGCGCTCAGCCGTTCGCTTCACGTGGCGGTCAAAATCGCGATCAGCCACATCATTGATGCAGCAACCCGCGCTACGCATGAGGATGGTGCCCAACACAAACACAGCCAACAAATGCCAACCGGCCCAACCATCCGCCGCCACCCAAAGCGCAGACAGCGAAGGCCACAACAACAGCAGCCACCCTGCTGGGCGACTCCAGCGAATCAAATCTAAATACAAAGTCAAACGTTCGCGCATCAACTCACCATCAAGACAAACGATTCACGCCTGGCAACTCGCAGGCATATATGGCGTTGCGCAAAGCAGCAATGGCCTCGTAGCGCGTAAAACTTCGACGCCACGCCAAAACAACGCGACGCGTAGGCGGCTCGCCGCCCTTGTCATCGGCGATAGCCAAATAACGCACATAGGTTTCTTCGCTCTTCTTGCGCTTGGCCTGCGTACTCAATGCCTCTTTGGGAACGCTCAAACGAGGAACCAAGGTCACGCCCATGCCAGCGGCCACCATGTGCTTGATGGTCTCCAGCGATGAGCCTTCAAAGCTCTTTTGAATACCTTCGGCATTGCTAGAAAAACGTGCGAACTCAGGGCACACCTCTAGCACATGGTCGCGGAAACAATGGCCATTGCCAAGCAGCAACATGGTTTCATTTTTCAGCTGCGTCGCACTCACGTGCGCCAACTGCGCCAGCGCGTGGTTGCTGGGCACCGCGGCCATGAACGGCTCGTCGTACAGCGGCGCGGTAGCCAAGCCAGTGTCTGGAAAAGGATCGGCCATGATGGCGCAATCAATCTCGCCGGTGCGCAACATTTCAAGCAACCGCACGGTGAAGTTCTCTTGCAGCATCAGCGGCATTTGCGGCGTTTTGGCAATCGCTTGGCGCACTAAGCTCGGCAGCAAGTACGGGCCAATCGTGTAAATCACGCCCAGCTTTAAAGGACCGGCCAGCGGGTCTTTGCCACGCCTGGCGATTTCTTTGATGTTGGCGGCCTGCTCCAACACGCTTTGCGCTTGGCGAATGATTTCTTCACCCAAAGACGTCACCGCCACTTCGTTGGCGCTGCGTTCAAACAGCTTCACATCCAACTCTTCTTCGAGTTTCTTAATCGCCACGGACAGCGTGGGCTGCGAGACAAAGCAGGCCTCAGCCGCTCGGCCAAAGTGCTTTTCGCGGGCCACCGCCACGATGTATTTGAGTTCGGTGAGGGTCATGGGTTTAAGCCTTCAAGAAATCAGATTTTCCACCCAACCAGCGACTGACATGCCGCTCGGCCAACTCGGGGTAAACATCCAACATCAGCGGGGCCAATTCTCTGGCCCATTGCAGCAGCTCGCCGTCTTCGGCCAAGTCGGCAAACCGCAACAGTGCTGCGCCTGATTGGCGGGCGCCCAAAAACTCACCGGGGCCGCGAATCTCTAAATCTCGGCGCGCAATCTCAAACCCGTCCGAGGTTTCCACCATCGCACGCAAGCGCTCGCGTGCGGTCTCGCTCACGCGCCCACTCTCGCCCGTGGCGTACATCAGCACACACGCCGATGCAGCAGCACCTCGGCCCACACGCCCGCGCAATTGGTGCAGCTGGCTCAGACCAAACCGCTCGGCGTGCTCAATCACCATCAGCGAGGCATTGGGCACATCCACGCCCACTTCAATCACGGTGGTGCTGACCAGCACACCCATCGCGCCGCTTTCAAACTGCGCCATCACCGCTTTTTTCTCCGCGGATGGCATGCGCGAATGCAGCAAACCCACCAGCACAGGGTTCATACCCGGCGGATTAAGCGCCTCGGTCAGCAACGCATGCGTTTCGGTGGCATTGGTCAAATCGAGCGCTTCGCTTTCTTCAATCAGCGGGCACACCCAATACACCTGACGGCCTTCGTCCAACTGGTGGCGAATGCGTTCAATCAACTCGTCGCGCCGCGACTCAGACACCAGCTTGGTCACCACCGGCGTGCGCCCTGGCGGCAACTCGTCGAGCGTGGACACATCGAGGTCGGCGTAGTAGCTCATGGCCAAAGTGCGGGGGATGGGCGTGGCGCTCATCATCAACATGTGCGGTTCGTTTTGAGGCGCAGAGGCAAAGACGGCAGGCGATGCTGTTTCGCGCTTCACTTTTGATGTTGCCAAATTGCCCGCCGCCTCCGCCTCTGGCATCTCTGTGCTCTTCATCTTTTCGCGCAAAGCCAAGCGTTGCGCCACGCCAAAGCGGTGTTGCTCGTCGATGATGGCCAAGGCCAAATTTTTGAACTGCACTTGCTCCTGAATCACCGCGTGCGTGCCCACCACCAACGCGGCCTCACCACTGGCAATGAGGCCCAGCATTTCGGTGCGTTCTTTTTTCTTCTGGCTGCCCGTGAGCCACGCCACGCGTTTGCCCAGTGGCGTGAGCAAGGGCTCTAACCAGCCAATGAGTTTGCGAAAGTGTTGCTCGGCCAAAATTTCGGTGGGCGCCATCAGCGCACATTGCCAACCGCCATCCATCGCCACCGCTGCGGCCAGCGCCGCCACCACGGTTTTGCCCGAGCCCACATCGCCTTGCAGCAAGCGGTGCATGGGCACTTGGCGCATCAGGTCTTGCGCAATTTCTTCGCCCACGCGGCGCTGCGCCCCCGTCAAACCAAAGGGCAACACGCCCAAGAGCTGTTCGTGCAAGCCGCCTTTTTTCAGCACCAGCGCAGGTGCGCGCAACTCATCACGCGCACGCTTGGACTGCAATTGCGACAGCTGCTGTGCCAGCAACTCTTCGGCTTTCAAGCGTTGCCACGCAGGGTGCGTGCGATCTTCCAGCTGCGCCAGCGACACATCGGGCGCAGGGTGATGCAAAAAGTGCAGCGACTGCTCTAACCCCCATGCGCGAGAAGCCAATGAACCTTGCACACGACGACCGCCATGCGAGGTCGCTGAGGGCGGCAAATATTCAGGCGGAATCGTCTCCACAAACGCGCCGTGTCGCGCCGCATGCACCAGCCCGCTGTGCACCGCCTTGCGCAAATACACCTGCGGCAAACCCGCTGACGTGGGGTACACCGGCGTGAGCGCGTTGGGCAACTCGCCGCCCGCCATGTGAAAGCTGGGGTGCATCATGGTGCGCCCCATAAAACCGCCCTTTACCTCGCCGCGTAAACGCAGGCGGTTGCCCACGGCCAAAGCTTTTTGTTGCGAAGGGTAAAAGCTGAAGAAGCGCAGCGTGCACGTGTCCGAGCCATCGTCCACCACCACCAGCAATTGACGTCGCGGTTTGTAAGCGATGTCGCACGACACCACCGTGGCCTCGATTTGCGCCATGTCGCCCTCGCGCGTATCGGCCAGTCGCACGATACGCGTTTCGTCTTCGTAGCGCAGGGGCAAGTGCAGCGCCAAATCAATGTCGCGATCCAGCCCGAGTTTGCGCAACGCTTTTTGCGGTGCGGAGAGGGGTTTGGTTTCCGATTTGGCGGTAGGTTTGTCGGAAGATTCTGAAGCGGACATAGCGTTAATTGTGACCTCCGTCAGTGCCCCTTCATCCGCGTTTCACGCGCACAAAACATCCAGAACCGTGCGGATCTTAGAAATAATCAATTCCTACTTAAAATTTTGCACACATTTACCGCAGAACGAACAAATTATGTAATTAGAATTAATTTTGCAGACTTGTATAGATCTTCTTTACAACAAGCATCCTTCTAACTATGGAGCATTTCATGAAAAAACTCGCAACTCTCGTTTTGTCTTTCGCAGACGCTTAGAGAATGCATCCTTGGTAGGTAAAAGTAATTTACGTCCATCACAAGCAACCCAAATTAACCAAAAACTCAAGCTGTTGTCTGAAACGGAAATAGAGATCATTCAAAGCTTAGGCAACCCAAACACCAATGTAGAGGACATTGACTTGCCAACGGACACTGCAAGACGGGCGCTGGTGCTAGACACCGCCACCGACTACCTTCAATGGGAAAGGTCACGCCAAAGCATGAGTCTTGAGCAATACCGCTTACGCTTCCTTTATTTACTCAGCCAACGCAGTCAAATTAAAAACATCAAATCCAGCATCAACCAAACAGATGCAACAGATGGCAATGATCCAACCCATGGGCATGGCACCAAGCGGTTTTCAGCAAGCGCAATTCAACAGGGCAGCACACACGCTGTGGGCTTGTCCTACCGCCCAGCGTTTCATGACATACGCGATCGCGAGAATGGTTACCGCCCTGGCGCTGGCATTTCCTTTCTGGAAGTCAATGCGCGCTGGGATCAGCATCAGGACAAACTGAAAGTCGACACGTTTGACTTGCTCAAAATTGAGTCCCTTGCACCACGCAACGCCCTACTTAAACCGTATTCATGGCGAGTGAATGTCGGCGCAAAAAGAGCCGATCCACTTGACATGAACAGTCCCCTACAAGCCTTTGTCTCAGCTGGTGCAGGACCGACCTACCGCTTGAATCAAGGTCGTTGGCTGGTCTTCGCAACCGCAGAAGCGCTTTTATCCAAAGATCGCGTCGACAACAAAACATTCACAGACGTGGGTTGGCGGCTTGGCACACAGTGGCGCCCCAACGACCACGTCAGTATGACCTTCACCGCTCATGACTGGCTCAATACAACGTCATACACCCAAGCAGATCGCCTAACCCAACTCGATCTTGCGTATTACCTCGGCAAAGATCAAAGCATTCAGCTGCAGAGAAAAGCGAGCTTAGGTAAAAGCGAGAAGTCGCCGATTCACAGCCTCACGTGGAACTGGTTTTACTGATATCGTTCGATCCCTTCGGACATCACGGCTGTTTTTACTTGGAACGGGCCCGTCCGGCCCTCAAGCGCATGTCACACACATACACGATCAGCGATTTCGATTTACATCTGCCTGATGTCCCTGATTGCCCAGCACCCCACCGCCGAACGTAGCGCATCGCGCTTGCTGGATGGCCGCACAGCAGAGCTGGCATTGCTCTTGATTGCGCCCGTGTCGCCCATTCACAGCAGACGCATTACAATTGCACTACACGTTTTTCAGGAGCGTCAGCATGAAAACTTCCACACTGCCAGCCATTCGCGTCAAACCCGAACTGCGCGAAGCTGCAGAGCGGGCCTTACGCCCGAATGAGACCTTGTCCAAGCTCATGGAATCGTCGCTGGAGAGCTTTATCTCGCACCGCGCGGCAGAAGACGAATTCATCTCTCGCGGTTTGCGTGCCGCAGAAACAGCACGCCAAGAAAACAAATACGTCAGCGCCAAAGACGTGTTGGCTCAACTCGACAAACGCATCGCCGCAGCCAAGCGCAAATGAACGGCTTTGAAGTTCGCTTCACCGATGAGGCCAACGATGACCTCATACGCCTCTTCGACTTTTTGCTGCAGTTCGACCTTGATGTGGCCTTGCGCGCACGTCAAACCATTGAAGACAGCCTCAAGCTGTTAGAGCAGTTTCCCTTCACCTGCCGCAAGGCCGCAGATGGCGCACACGGACCTCGCCTGCGTGAACTCATCATCTCATTTGGCACCACAGGCTATGTCGCTTTGTTTGAAATTGACAATGCCACGACTGTGACTGTGCTGGCCCTACGGCACCAGCGAGAAGAAGACTTTCACTGATCACCCCAAACAGCCGTGCGAAAATCACGGCTGTTTTTACTTGGAACGGGCCCGTCCGGCCCTCAAGCGCATGTCACACACTTACACGCTCAGCGATTTCGATTTCCATCTGCCTGAGTCCCTGATTGCCCAGCACCCCACCGCCGAACGTAGCGCATCGCGCTTGCTGGATGGCCGCACTGCAGAGCTGGCGAACCGCACTTTCAAAGATATTCCTGCCTTGTTGCAACCCGGCGATTTGCTGGTGTTCAACGACACCCAAGTGGTGAAAGCGCGCCTATTTGGCGAGAAAGCCACTGGCGGCAAGCTGGAGTTGTTGGTCGAGCGCGTGCTCACAGGCAACGAAGTTGTCGCCCACATGAAGGTGAGCAAAAAACCGCAAATCGGCGCCGTGATGTACATGGCCGGTGGTTTGCGCAACGGCGGCTTCACGGCCACGCTCTTGGGCCGTTGGCCGAATGAAGATGGTCAGTTGTTCCGCTTCAAGTTCAGCGACGAGCCGCACACGCTGATGCAACAGCACGGCCACATGCCGCTGCCGCCCTACATTGAGCGTCACCAAAACACCGCTGACGCGCAGCACGAAACCGAAGCAGGCAAAGCCGAGGACGAGCGCCGTTACCAGACCGTGTTTGCCAAGCACCCAGGCGCAGCCGCTGCGCCCACCGCTGCGCTGCACTTTGACGAAGGTGTGCTGCAAGGTTTAGAGGCGCAAGGTGTGTCACGCGCCAGCGTCACGCTGCATGTGGGTGCGGGCACGTTTCAACCGGTGAAGACCGAGAACCTCGCCGAGCACCGCATGCACAGCGAGTGGTACAACATCCCGCCCGAAACCATTCAAGCCATTGCCGACTGCCGCGCGCGCGGTGGCCGCGTGGTGGCCGTGGGCACAACCAGCGTGCGCACGCTAGAGAGCTGGGCGCAAAGCGGGCTCACCCGTGGTGACACGCAAATTTTCATCACACCCGGCTTTGCGTTCAAGGTGGTGGATGTGCTAATCACCAACTTCCATTTACCCAAAAGCACCTTGCTCATGTTGGTCAGCGCGTTTGCAGGCTTCGAGCACATGCACGCGCTGTACCGCCACGCCATTGCCAACCAATACCGTTTCTTCAGCTACGGCGACGCCATGCTGCTAGAGAAAACCACTGCATCAAGAACCGCTTGAAAGACCAACCATGTTGAAGTTTGACGTTCTCAAAAAAGACACCCCAGCCGTTGATGGCAGCTACGCGGGCAGCCACGCCCGCCGCGGCACGCTCACGCTCAACCACGGCGTGGTGCAAACGCCCATCTTCATGCCGGTGGGCACCTACGGCACGGTCAAAGGCGTGATGCCGCGCAGCTTGGAAGACATGGGCGCGCAAATCATTTTGGGCAACACCTTCCACCTGTGGATGCGCCCTGGGCTCGACGTGATGAAAAGCTTTGGGGGCCTGCACGAGTTTGAACGTTGGAACAAACCCATCCTCACCGACAGCGGCGGTTTTCAGGTGTGGTCACTCGGCGCGATGCGCAAGATCACCGAAGAGGGTGTGACGTTTGCCTCGCCCGTCAACGGCGACAAACTGTTCATGTCGCCCGAGGTGAGCATGCAAATTCAAACCACGCTCAACAGCGACATCGTCATGCAGCTCGACGAGTGCACGCCTTATGAAACCAAAGGCCACCTCACAACCGAAGCAGAAGCCCGCAAGTCGATGGAGATGAGCCGCCGCTGGGCCGTGCGCAGCAAGGATGAATTTGCGCGCTTAGAAAACCCCAACGCCTTGTTTGGCATCGTGCAAGGCGGCATGTTCACCAACCTGCGCCAAGAGTCGCTCGACGCCTTGGTGGACATGAACTTCCCCGGCTACGCCATTGGTGGCGTGAGCGTGGGCGAACCCAAAGACCAAATGCTAGAGATCATGGCGCACACGCCACACCGCTTGCCCGAGAACAAACCACGCTACCTCATGGGCGTGGGCACGCCCGAAGATCTGGTGCAAGGCGTGGCCGACGGCGTGGACATGTTTGACTGCGTCATGCCCACACGCAATGCGCGCAACGGCACCTTGTTCACCCGCTTTGGTGATTTGAAAATTCGCAACGCCCGCCACAAAGCCGACCACGGCCCGCTCGACAGCACGTGCACTTGCTACACCTGTGCGGGCCACACTCGCCCCGACGGCACAAGCAGTGGTGGCTTTAGCCGCGCCTACTTGCATCACTTGGACCGCTGCGGCGAAATGCTAGGCCCCATGCTGACCACCGTGCACAACCTGCACTACTACCTGAACCTCATGCGCGAAGTGCGCGAGTCTTTGGATGCGGGTCAGTTCGGCGCGTTCCGCGCTAAGTTCAAAGAAAACCGCGCACGCGGGGTTTAAACCATCAACGTGTGGAAACCCACATGACAAATGGGGCCATACAGGTGTAGATTTCCGGAGGTTAATACTTGGAAATTTCCTATGTCCACCTCACACACCAAAAAACCTATTTACAAATCGCTTTACGCCCAAGTGCTGTTCGCCGTGGTCGTGGGTGTTTTGCTCGGTAACTTTTATCCGCAAATCGGCGTCGACATGAAGCCCTTGGGCGATGGCTTCATCAAGCTCATCAAGATGATCATCGCACCCATCATTTTCTGCACCGTGGTCATCGGCATCGCCGGCATGGAAGACATGAAGAAGGTGGGCAAAACAGGCGGCCTGGCGCTGCTGTACTTTGAAGTGGTCAGCACCATCGCGCTGATCGTGGGCTTGGTCATCGTTAACTTTGTGCAGCCTGGCGTGGGCATGAATGTAGATGCCTCCACGCTCGATACCAAGAGCATCGCCGCCTACACCGCCCCTGGCAAGATGCAAGGCACGGTTGACTTTTTGATGAACGTCATCCCCTCCTCCGTGGTGGATGCGTTTGCCAAGGGCGAAATTCTGCAGGTGTTGCTGTTCTCTGTGCTGTTCGGTTTTGCGCTGCACAAGTTTGGTGGCCGCGGCACGATGGTGTTTGACTTCATCGAGAAGCTGTCTCATGTGTTGTTCGACATCGTCGGCATCATCATGAAAGTGGCACCCATCGGTGCGTTTGGCGCGATGGCGTTCACCATTGGCAAGTACGGCGTGGCTTCGTTGTTCTCGCTGGGCAAGTTGATGGGCACGTTCTACCTCACTTGCTTCATCTTTGTGTTTGTGGTGCTCGGCATCATCAGCAAATTGCACGGCTTCAGCATTTGGAAGTTTGTGAAGTACATCAAAGAAGAGTTGCTCATCGTGTTGGGCACTTCGTCTTCCGAATCCGTTTTGCCACGCATGATGGAAAAAATGGAAAACCTCGGCGTGCGCAAGTCTGTTGTGGGCTTGGTCATTCCAACTGGCTATTCGTTCAACTTGGACGGCACCTCGATCTACTTGACGATGGCGGCCATGTTCATCGCGCAAGCCACTGACACGCCCATGAGCCTGACGCAACAGATCACCTTGTTGGCTGTGTTGTTGCTCACCTCCAAAGGTGCAGCGGGCATCACGGGCAGCGGCTTCATCGTCTTGGCTGCTACCTTGTCGGCTGTGGGCGGCGTACCCGTGGCGGGCTTGGCCCTCATCTTGGGCATTGACCGCTTTATGTCTGAAGCACGCGCACTCACCAACTTGGTGGGTAACGGCGTGGCCACACTGGTGGTGGCCAAATGGACGGGAGACCTCGACATGCAACGCTTGCATGATGGTTTGAACAACCCAAATGCTGATGAAGCAGACGCACCAGAGAACATCCTGGACCAACAAAAAGCGCACATGGCTTCTGGCAAGCACTAAGCAAAGCCAAAACCCGAGGCTTAAACGGTTTAAGCCTCGGTGGTGAACACCGTCAACACGCCGGTGTAGCCATGCAGTTCTTGGTGGGCAATTTCGCCACCTGCAAAAAAGCCCACCAACGGCACATCGCCCAAAGCGCGACGGACGATGTGCATCTCTGCACTGGGCCCACCAAAGTGAGGGCCACCTCGCCCCGCACAACTCACATAAATGGCACCGGCCATGCGCCGCGCAGGGTGTGGGTTGGTGTGGGTGTCGGCGCTTAAGGCGTCAGCTAAATCAGCGGTCATCTCTTCGGGCTCTAAGGCCTCGCGAATTTCGGCGCAGATGCGCGTCAGATCGGCACGCGCCGCTACTGGATGACGCTCGCAAAACGTAAGTTGCATACCCGCCTCAACCGGCTGAGCGACGGCAACCGCATGGCGCGCGGGATCAATGCCAACGATGTGACGGACCAACACCGCGTCGTCAAACTCACCTGTGCGTTTGATGGCTGCATCATGTCTTGCCGCCAAGCCCACCAAGGTGGTGCGCACTTTGGCAATGGCAGGTTGTCTGTCATCGAAGTTGATGTTCAGGTCTCGCTCCAACACCTGGAGTGCAGGCTCGTTGTCGAGGGTCAGCACCACATGCTGTTCTGCGCCTGTGATGGTGTGCATCTTGGCAACAGGCAAGCAACCTTGGGTAACACGCGAGATCATGGCGACATTGGCGTCAAACGCCACGCCGCTTAATCCCCCGTGAAACACGCCCGTGGCTTTGCCCTGCCCCGCCATATTGCCATCGCCCTTGAGCGCGAACTGCACCACATCAGCACGACTGGCGGACAAGCCTCCAAACACATAACCGCTGGCGGTGCGTTGGGCCAATTCGACAATCAATTCGGGGACATCTGGTGTTTGCGCGTCAGCATGCAACAGCGCAGTGTGCGGCACAAACTTGCTCCCCGTTGTGCCCGCCTGCACCAACGGCGCCACGCCGCTGAACACGCGGTAATGCTCGGGCGCGATGTCGCACAGCATGACGCTCAACGCCGGTTCATCAAAATACTCCACATTGTTCGCAGCAATGCCCACGCCCACCGTGCCAGCCCAATCGGTGACCTCGGATAGCTCGGCACTCAAGAACGACAAGATCTCTTGTGCGTCAGCTGCGTAGTGGTCGGTGATGTAGAGCAACCCAAGGTGTGGTGCACGCGCGTAATCGGGCAACGCCATATGGGCGCGCAGTTGCGCCAGCACCAATCCTGCGGCCATTTCCCACTGTGGATGGGTTGCATGGCCGTAGGGGAAAAGTTTCATCGCTTCGATTTGGCTGCAGATTTACGCGCAGGTGTTTTAGCAGCCGTCGTTTTACGGGCCGCCGTTTTGCGTGCGGTTGTTTTGCCTGCTGCTGCTTTTTTTGTCGCAGGCTTGTCGGTTTCTGTGGAGGCATGTACGTTGGCTCGATGCGCCATGTCGTTCATCGCGTGTGTCGCAATGTGCTGAAACTGTTCGGTCAATGCGCCCCACCACTGAGAGGGGTCCACACCGGGCACAGCCTTTTTGCTATCGGCCTTCGTTGCAGAGGGTTGGGCTTCAGGTTCAGGCTCGACGGCGGCGGGTTTTGGCTGAGCCGTTTCTGGTTTAGCTGCCGCGGGGTTCGTGAACGAATAGGAAGCAGAGGCTTGCGCCGCATCTTGCGTCTTGGCCTTGAGCGACTCGGCCAAGTCGTTGAAGCTCATGTTCATTCCCTTCAAGGTGTTCAAGGTCATGCGCTGCACCTCAAGGGCTTGAATGGTGGCGCCAACCGCCTTGCTGTTTTGTTCCAGCCAAAACAGCACAGTTTTGAGTTCTTGGATGCGTTTCTCCAACTCTTCTGGGTCCAGTGTGGGGGCCACCCAGCCTGGGGCAGCGCTGTGGGTAGCGGCACCGCCGCCGGGCGTGAGATTTTTTAGAAAATCAAAGCCCGGGACGAACTTGGTGAAATCAAAACCAGCGGGGTTAGTCATGTCTGTCTCCTGTGTGTATATGTCGCATTAAACCAAACCCCAGCCCACAACGGGCTGACAAATCAATGTTGGTGGTCACCGTGGCTGTGTGAACCGTGATCATGACTTGGCATCATGGGTGGCTGCATGCCAACCAACACTTTCAACACCACGGTCGACTTAACGCCTTTGGCATCTTGCAGTGTCAAGGTCATTGGGACGGTGCTGTCTTTGGTCAACGGTGCTTTGAGGTCCATCAGCATCACATGAAAGCCGCCGGGCTTGAGTTCCACCGCTTTACCAGCGGGCAAGTCGAGGCCATTGGACAGTGCTGCCATGTGCATCACGTCTTTGTCCATCTTCATTTCGTGAATCTCAGCCACCCCGGCCACAGGGCTACTCACGCCTACCAGTTTGGTGTTTTCGTTGGCCATGATCTTCATGAAAGCGCCGCTGGATTTTTGTCCTGGCGCGGTGGCACGGGCCCAAGCATCCGTGACGGTGACGTTTTGGGCCCATGCACTGGCAGCAAACACGGCGCCGAGTGCGAGGGCAACGAGGGGTTTAGAAAACGGCATAAAAGCTCCTTGGGTTTAATTTAATGGTGATTAATGGTGATGTTCGTGAGCCGCTGCGGGTTGCACGTCTAGCAGCACAGCAGGCGACTTGAGGCCGCGTGTCGATGTGCCGCTGACGGGTATGTCGGACCAGTCATTTTGGCCGCTCTCGCACGCTTGCAAAACCTTGATCCACAAAGGACCCGCCAAGTCTGGCAAACGCCCCATGAATGCGAATTCATCAAACTGAGCATCAGGCAACGCTGACTCTTTGTTGCTTGCGGTCCAGCGCAACTCGACCACGTCATCCGTCAGCGTTTTAACGTGGCTGCTGTAGGGCTGCGCCAGCTTCGCTTGGCGTGTGGCGAGGGTCCACCCCGCTTTGGGCTGAGGCTTGGCACCTTGAAACCCTGCGGGCACTTGCACCGTGATGTCCGTGGTGGGCGAGCCGTTGCAGCCATGCCCCACGCGCAACGTGGCTTTGTAATAACTGCCAGCCATTGCTTGCGGCTCGTTCAAAGTGATGTGGGCATGCACTTGCAACGCGGTTAGCGCCAAGCCGGCTAGCAAAAGCTGTGGGCGCATGTTTTTGAGCTTCATCATCTGGCTTTCCTTTTGGGTTGAATGTGTGTCAATCAAACGTGGCTTGCGCGCCCACATACAAAGAGCGGCCATCACCGGGGTAATACGCGGCCAAGGTGGCTTTGTTGGAGGCGGTGTAGTCTGCGGCGATGTTGGTGGTGCCCGCGTATTTTTTGTTGGTCAAGTTGCGCGCATCCGCAAACCACGACCATTTCTTGTCAATGGCCTGACCCGCTTTGAAGCCCAGCACCGCATAGACATCGTTGTAAAGCGAGTTGGTGTTGTCCATCGGCGCCGCGCGCGGCACCCACTCAAACTTGGGACCTGCGTAAAAACTGGGCTTGCCATTCAGCTCTGCGCCAAAACGGTAGAGCACCTCGCCACGCACCAACAGCGGCGGGAATCCAGGCATCGCGTTGTTGCCGTAGAAAACGCTGTCTTGAAAAGTGAAGCGGCTGTAGAGCAACGCAACGCGACTCTCGACTTGCCGGTCATACACATGACTGCCGCCCATTTCCAAACCTTGGTGCAGGGTGTTGGGAATGTTTTGCGTGATGGCGTTAGTGCAAGCAGGCGGGTTACTGCAACTGGTTTGAAACTCGTTGTGCAATTGGGCGCGGTAGTAAGTTGCGTCCCAACCGAAACGGTGCTTGCCCACCTGCGCATCGCCGCGTGAACCAAACTCAAGGGTTGCTCCACTTTGCGCCTGAGTGGTCACGGTGGTGGTGCCGGTCAACCCAAAAATAGGCGCTTCAAAATTTCGACTGATGCTGCCAAACACTTGGTGATGCGGCGTGAGCTCGTGCGTGATACCTACACGCGGGCTCCACTGCGTGAATGTGTAGTTCAGACTGTTCGACGCCAAAACCGTGTCTTGCACTTGGCGCTGCGCACTGTCGTATTGCAGCGCCGCCACCCATGTGGTGTGCGGCGACAACTTGTATTTATTTTCCACAAAGACGCTGTGATTGTTAGCCCGTTGGTCGTAGTCGGAAGTCGGTGCCCCAATCGCTGCACCTTGGTTGTTGGTGGGCTTGGATGTGCCTTTGGTCTGCCCTACGCTGGGCAGGTAAGCGAATGTCAGCTCATGATCGGCGTAGTGCTGAGTCACTTTGACGTGCCCGCCAAAGGTCTTGGCGTTTTGCTCAACGATGGTGTCTATCGGGTGCCATAACGCGTAGTTCATGGCGTACGCGGCAAACTCGTAAACGGTGGCGCCATCACGCACCGTCGTTTTGTTGGAAAGCCGCTGAGCATCGACATCGCGTCGGCGGTTGGCATCAACTCGGTACGGATACACACCGCCGACTTGCGAGCTGTTGGCGATGGAAGGGCTTTGCTCTAATTCCGCTTTCGTCAAATAACCCGGCAACTGTGTACGGCTACGAACGGCTGCAACGTACAACCTCGACTCAACATCGCGATTCACCTTGACGCCAAAGTTAGCCAAAAACTTTTGCCCCTCGGCTTGGGCGTGGTCGCGAAAACCATCTTGCTGCGTTTGCGAGCCCGACACGTAGTAATCCCACACGGGGGTGCCATCCGTTGCGGGCTTTATCACCCCCGCCGTGCTGCCAAACACTTTGTTGTACCCAAAGCTACCCACCTCAGTTCGCCCAACATAAGCCGGACTGGTGTAGCCCGTGGGGGCCACAAAGTTAATGGCACCACCCAACGTGGTTGCGCCATAGGTGGTGGCATTTGGACCACGCAACACCTCGACATAACGCGAGGCGTTGGGATCCACCGTTTGCATGTCAAAGAAGCCGTCGGCGTAGTTAATGGGCACCCCGTCTTGCATCACCTTGATGCCAAAGCTGTGATAGGTGCGACTGAGCGCCGAACCACGAATGGAAATGCGTGCCTCTTCAGAGCCAAACCGATCTTGAATGAATACCCCCGGCGCCAGCCCCAAGCTGTCGGTCCAGGTGGATTGACGGCCTTCGCGCGCGTCATTCAAATCCACCACCGATGCGCCACCGGGTATGTTTTTGACACGCTCTTGGGCACTGTCAATGGCGGCTTGGGTGAGCGAACCAGCCCTTCCCACAATTTCAACCGTGCCCAACGACTGCGCCTGAACAGTCCATGCGCAGGCAGACAAACATGCAAGCGTCATGGGCTTGCCTAAAAAAACATTGAGATGTTTCACAAACGAACTTTCTCTTGCATTGCGATGGCTGGGGTGCGTGTGAGCACGCCGAGCCGGCTAAATGAATCAAAGAGAAAGCGTGGGTGGTCCGCATGATGGGAGGGCCGGCGCGGTGCGGGCCGCGATAGGCGCCGCAGCGATAGGCGGTATGGCATGGGCCAATGGCGCAGGTTGCGTCAACGTGGTGTTGAATGCAGGTGGCGGCGCACTGATAGACGCACACAACGGACAGTCCAGCGTGTGACTGGAGGCCGTCTCGCCATCGGCCCCTTGCACGACCAGTTTCATGGCGCCAGCGCTGGTACAGACCAAGTCCATCCCGTGTGGGTTGATGATGGGAGACGCAATCGCCACACCCACCGACAGCGCAAACCACACCAGCACAAAGCGGGTGAGTTGGATGGCGTGGCGCAGGAAATGCATGCGCTCGATTATGAGGGTTTCTTGACCTCCATCAAGAAACAGCATGCGTAATAGGCGCAATATGAGAACAGTTCAACAAGGAGCCAATCGAGATGGACACATCGCATGTCACCGCCTTCAAGCAAAAGCTTGAACACCAACGCACAGATTTATTGGCACAGATAGCGCAGCAGCGTGGAGGTCAACACAGTCGTGCAGAAGTGACGGCTGAGCACTTCTCTCACCCAGAAGACTCACACGCGCAGGTGACCAGCGAGCGCGAAGTGGAGTTCGCCATCAACGAGCACGAAACCGCCGAATTAGCCGCAATTGACAAAGCGCTGGCTCGCATCAACGCGGGCACATATGGTCACTGCATTGATTGCAACGCCAAGATTCCTGAAGCACGCCTCAACGCAGCCCCCGAAGCAGCACGCTGCATTGGCTGCCAAGAAAAGCAAGAACACACCCACCACTAAGAGAGAAAGAAAATACATGACTACTTTTCACGCCGTTGTTTGGATGGATCACCAGGAAGCCCATGTGCTGATGTTTGATCGTGAACACGTTGAGAGCCAACGTGTCAAATCACGCTCGCATCACAAGCACCAAGGCAGTGCCACCGACACCGCCGCTTTCTATGCCAACATTGCTCAAGCCTTGCAGGGCACACACGAAGTGTTGTTGACAGGCCCAGGCATTGCTCGCAATGAGTTCCGCGACTGGTGCAAGCAACACCACGAAGCCGTGTCCGTTGTGGACAGCGTCGCGAGTGACCACCCGACCGATGCGCAAGTCGTCGCGATGGCGCGCCAGTACTTCAAAAAGTTTGACAACATGACAGCCGATCCAGCACTCACCCACTGAGTCGCCAATTTATCTTGCGGCTGCTTCATGCTTTTGGGCATGCGCAGCCTTTTCCAGTTCTACGGCTCAGTGTTGGGCTGCACCGAAGGTGCGCATCACAGACACCTGGGTGGACTTTGATTTTTATGGTCGCCAAATTTCATTGCAGTTTGCCGACTTGAACCAGATTTACTGAATCAAGCCTTCAGCGGCGTGACCTCTTGGTCTATGGCCCCAAACACGTTTTGGCCGTCTTTGCCTTTGGCTTCGATGCGGATGGTGTCGCCAAACTTCATGAACTCGGTGGTGGTTGTGCCGTCCAAGATGGTTTCGATGGCGCGTTTTTCGGCAATGCAGCTGTAGCCCTTGGGCCATTCTTTCTTGCCATTTTTCTCGACGCACGCGTTGCTCACAGCGCCGCTGCCAACAATGCTGCCGGCACGCACGTGGCGCGTTTTGCACAAGTGCGCCACGAGTTGGCCAAAGTGAAAGGTCATGTCGGCGCCCGCATCACACATGCCCACTTTGCGACCATTCCAAGTGGCTTGCACGGTCAGGTGCAAGCGTCCGTTGTCCCAAGCGTCACCCAACTCGTCAAGCGTCACCGCGACGGGACTGAATGCGGTAGCGGGTTTGCTTTGTAAAAAACCAAACCCTTTTGCCAACTCAGCTTCGACCAAGTGACGCAGCGACACACTGTTGGCCAACATGACCAAGCGAATGCCTTCAAGCGCGGTATCGACCGATGCCTCCATGGGCACGTCGCCGGTGATCACGGCCACTTCGGCGGAAAAGTCGATGCCCAACTTTTCATTGGCACACACCACGTTGTCTTGTGCGCCAAGAAGGTCGTCGCTGCCGCCTTGATACAACACAGGATCGGTGGCTGAACTCAGATAGGCGGCCCCATCCACCCATTGGTAGGCACGTGGCAACGGCGCCATGCACAGCGCGGGGTCAAACGGAAAGGCATGACGCGCTTTGCCGTTGTTCAAGGTTTCGTACAAGTCCTGCAACTGCGGTGCGATGAAGCCCCAATCATCCAACGCTTGCTGCATGCGGGTGGCAATGCCCGTCGCATAATGCGCGGTGCTCAAATCGCGCGACACGACCACCAGTTGTCCGTCGCGTGTACCGTCTTTGTATGTGGCTAATTTCATGTCACGATTCTATGAAAGATCGCTCTCTCGCCATGCGCGCCCGTGACCTGCCCGCCAGCCCTCCCCATTTACAACGCAAACACGCGGTGCTGTTGGTGGTGGGGGTGTCGCTTTTGCATCTATGGCTGCTGGCTGGCAGTCCCTTGTGGTTCTCACCCGAGTCAGGCAAGCCGTTGCGCACCCAAGCCTTGGTGACGCGCCAAATTGAAGTGGCGACCCCGCGCGCGCCACAGGTCCCCAAGCCCGCAAAACCCGCGCCGATCAAGCCGGCTCCCATTCAAAACGCAGAGGCGCCAGCAGACGAGAGCGCCAGCATTAAACCCTTGAAGTTCGATGACTTTGGCACCGACCTCACCGCAGCCGTGAGCTTGCCAACGCGTAGCGCCTCGTCTGTGGACTTACCCCCTTACCAACGCACAGATCGCGAAGGGTTGACCGAAGTCACCGCCTTCAAAGCCCCAGACTCAGCGCTGCTGAAATACCAAGTACAAGGCCAAGCCAAAGGCTTTAACTACTGGGCATCGGCCGAATTGCTATGGATGCAAGACGGCAAAGACTACGAAGCCCGTTTGACGGTGAGTGCGTTTTTATTAGGCTCGCGTGTGCAAGTCAGCAAAGGCACCTTGGGCGCCGAGGGCCTCATGCCCACGCGCTTTGGCGACAAAACCCGCAGCGAACTGGCCGCCCACTTCCAGCGCGACAAAGGCATCATCAGCTTCAGTGCCAATTCACCAGATGCGCCACTGCTCAAGGGCGCGCAAGACCGCTTGAGCGTGGTTTTGCAACTCAGCACCTTGCTGGCGGGTGATCCGACGCGCTTCCCAACGGGCACCATGCTGTCGTTCCAAACCGTGTCGCAGCGTGAGGCCGAGGTGTGGCAATTTTTGGTAGAAAAAGAAGAGTCGCTGCAATTGCCTTATGGCCAAGTCACGGCTATCAAGCTCAACCGTCAACCTCGCCGCGAATTTGACCAACACATTGAGCTGTGGTTCGCCCCCAGCATGGGCTATTTGCCCGTGCGATTGCGCATCACCAACGCCAATGGCGACTTTGTGGACCAACTTTTAAACACCGTCGAAACGCCCAGCCCTTGAATTTTGCGTTTTGAATCCGATATGCTTAGATGCAATTCAGTTTCACCCGAAAGATCCCCATGGACATGCTCTACAACTCTGACACGTACTCCGTGATGCACCTGCATGTGCAAGACGACGCGTTGGTGCCTGTCCGCCCCGACGTGCCCGCCTTGGCCCGCCACGGCTTTGAGATTGTGGACAAACGCTCGGGCAAAGAGATTTACCTCGAAGGCTCGTGGGCCGAGCAGTTCCAAGCCCACCTGCGTGCTTGGCAAGAAAACGCCCCCAGCCAAGAAGAGGTGGAAGACACCTTGGCCGGCTACGCCGAACTAGCTCAAAACCCCGTCGTGGTGCATTGAGCCAGCGACGCACACGACACCTAGGGCGCTTCGGCGCCCTTTTTGTTGCCCAGTCAAACCTACAATCGGCGGCTATGACTGCATACATCCTTAATTTGTCTTGCCCTGACCGCCAGGGCATCGTGCACGCCGTGTCTGGCTTTTTGCTAGAGCGCAAGGGCAACATCGAAGAAGCCGCCCAGTACAACGACCCCGATACGGGTTTGTTCTTCATGCGCGTGCAGTTCGCGTGCGATGCCGTCAAGCAAGACGAGTTGCGTGCGCAGCTCGCCACCTTTGCCGACATCTTCGGCATGAAGTGGACCCTGCACGACACCACGCAGCCCATGCGCACGGTGTTGATGGTCAGCAAAGAAGGTCACTGCTTGAACGACTTGCTGTTCCGTGTGAAAAGCGGCCTGCTGCCCTTAGACATTCGCGCCATCGTCAGCAACCACCGCGAGTTCTACCAATTGGCCGCCAGCTACAACGTGCCGTTTCACCACATCCCCGTCACGGCGGCGACCAAGGCACACGCCGAAGCCAAAGCTTTTGAGGTGATTGAAGCCGAAGGCGCAGAGCTGGTGGTGCTGGCCCGTTACATGCAAATTTTGAGTGACGACTTGTGCAAAAAATTGTCTGGCCGCGCCATCAACATTCACCACAGCTTCTTGCCCAGCTTCAAGGGCGCGAAACCCTATTACCAAGCGCATGACCGTGGCGTGAAGCTCATTGGTGCCACCGCCCACTACGTGACCGCGGACCTGGACGAAGGCCCCATCATTGAGCAAGACGTGGCCCGCGTGGACCACAGCAAAACCGTGGAAGACTTCACCGCCCAAGGCCGCGACACCGAAAGCCAAGTGCTGGCCCGCGCCGTCAAATGGCACAGCGAACACCGCGTGCTGTTGAACGGCCACAAAACCGTCATCTTTAAATAAGCCGTCACGCTTGCCGCCATGAGTGCCAACCGCATCCCGCCCATTCAGTGCTTGCTCACGTTTGAGGCGTTGGCGCGGTTGCGCTCGGTCACACAAGCGGCTGAAGAGCAGTGCGTCACACCCAGTGCGGTGAGCCACCGTGTGAAGCAGCTGGAGCAACTGCTGGGCGTGAAGCTGTTTGGTCGCGCAGACTTTTCGCTCACCACCGAGGGCAGCGAATACCTCGCGCACGTGCGCGAAGGCTTGACCATTCTTGAGCGCTTCCCCGGCAAAGACGGCAGCGCCACGCCAGGCAAACGCAAACTGCGCTTGGCCGTGACGCCCACATTTGCCCGCTCTATTCTGATGCCGCGCCTGCGCCAGTTTGCCGATGCCTACCCCGAGATTGACATCACCCTGCAAGTGAGCATTCCGCTCTTGGACGTGGTGGCCGAAGATGCCGACCTGACCATCCGCTTTGGCACCGGCCGCTATGCCGACGTCGAGCACGTGTGCATCATGAAAGACGACGTGACGCCCTTGGCCTCTCCCGCCTACATCCGCGAACACGGCCCGTTTGACTCCCCCGAAGACTTGACCGATGCCACCCTGTTGCGCAGCCCGCTTGAGCCTTGGCGCACGTGGTTTGCAGCGCACGACCTCGATTGGCCCGAACCCATTGACGGTAGCAGCTTCAACGACATTGGCCTGGTGTGCGACGCAGCAGCGCAGGGTTTGGGTGTTGGCCTGGTGCGCTTGAAGCTGGGCGCACCATGGCTAGAAAACGGCACGCTGGTGCGCCTCTTCCCCCGCCAAGTGCCTAGCCCGCATGGGCATTACCTGTGTTGGCGCACGGGGGCGATGGACCGGTGGGAATGTGCGGCGTTTGCGGATTGGCTGAAGAAGGCTGTTCCTTAATTTCGTTGCGTTGTTTTCTCTCGCTGTGAATGAGAGGGGCCGGTACCGCCACACGGCTTACATCGCTGAGCGACGAATGGCGCCGTATGACGGTACCGGCCCCTCTCATTCACGATGTTTGATACGCGTGACGAAATACACGTTTTGTACAAGCCTTCAACAGGTCAACGCTGTAAGTCCGTTTCTACCAACCTTGGAACGCGATACCCAGCTCGTCAGCGTTGGTCATTGACGTACGACCTTGCGCGACAACGACTTCGTCAAGTGGGCAGATGGGTACGTCATGCGGCGCCATTCGTCGCGCAGCGATGTAAGCCGCAGGGCGTGCCCATCTGTCCGCTTGACGCGACCGAAGCAAGGCAACAAAACCTTTTCAAACCAAGCTGTAACTTTCTTCACACGCCCACCCCAAGTTTTGCCGTAAAGTGCAACGCATGAACGCACCACTCACCTCCGACCAGCAAAACACCCTTGCCCGCGCAGAGCGCCAAGCGCAAGTCGTGCAAGCGCTGCTGCAAGTGCTGCCACAGCACGCCCTGCTCTACACCACCGAGGACACCGTGCCTTACGAGTGCGACGGCCTCACCGCCTATCGCGCCCGCCCCATGTGCGTGGCCCTGCCCGAAACGGTGGAACAAGTGCAAGCCGTACTCAAAACTTGTTACGCGCTCGATGTGCCCGTGGTCGCACGCGGGGCAGGCACAGGTCTGTCGGGAGGCGCCATGCCGCACACCCTGGGTGTGACGCTGTCGCTGGCCAAGTTCAACCAAATTCTCAACATCGACCCCATCGCCCGAACTGCCGTGGTGCAGTGCGGCGTGCGCAACCTCGCCATCAGCGAAGCGGTGTCGCAATACGGGCTGTATTACGCGCCCGACCCGTCCAGCCAAATTGCGTGCACCATCGGCGGCAATGTGGCCGAGAACTCGGGTGGCGTGCATTGTTTGAAATACGGCCTCACCGTGCACAACGTGCTCAAGGTGAAGGGCTTCACCATTGAGGGTGAGCCCATTGAGTTTGGCAGCGAGGCACTCGACACACCGGGCCTCGACCTGTTGCCCCTCATCGTGGGCAGCGAAGGCATGTTGGCCGTGACCACAGAAGTGACTGTCAAGCTCGTGCCCAAGCCCCAACTGGCACGCTGCATCATGGCCAGCTTTGACGATGTGCGCAAAGCGGGCGATGCGGTGGCAGCGGTGATTGCCGCCGGCATCATCCCCGCCGGCTTAGAGATGATGGACGGCCCCATGACCGCCGCCGTGGAAGACTTTGTCCACGCCGACTACGACCTGAGCGCCGCCGCGATTTTGCTGTGCGAGAGCGACGGCACGCCCGAAGAGGTGGAAGAAGAAATTGGCCGCATGAGCGACGTGTTGCGCGGCTGCGGAGCCACCGCCATTGCGGTGAGCCGCGACGAAGCGCAACGCATGAAGTTTTGGAGCGGCCGCAAAAACGCGTTCCCCGCCTCGGGCCGCATCAGCCCCGACTACATGTGCATGGACAGCACCATTCCGCGCAAGCGTTTGGCCGACATCCTGCAAGCCATTCAAGAGATGGAAAAAAAATACCAGCTGCGTTGCTTGAACGTGTTCCATGCAGGCGACGGTAACTTGCACCCGTTGATCTTGTTTGATGCCAATGACCCCGACCAAATGCACCGCTGCGAACAGTTTGGTGCTGACATTTTGGAAACCAGCGTGGCCATGGGCGGCACCGTAACGGGCGAGCACGGCGTGGGCATCGAGAAGGTGAACAGCATGTGCGTGCAGTTCAGCGCCGAAGAAAACGAACAGATGTTTGGCGTGAAACGCGCCTTTGACAGCAAGGGTTTACTCAACCCCGGCAAGGTGATTCCCACCCTGCACCGCTGCGCCGAGTACGGCAAGATGCTGGTGCGTGCGGGGCAAATCAAACATCCGGATTTGCCGCGTTTCTAAATTTTTCGAGCTTAGCCTGCAAGTTGTTTTTCACGGCAGGCCATTCGCTGGCGATGATGGAATACACCACCGTGTCGCGAATCGAGCCGTTTTTCAAAATTTGATGGCTTCTCAAGATGCCGTCTTGTTTTGCACCCAAGCGCTCAATCGCACGGCGTGAGGTTTGGTTAAAAAAGTGGGTGCGGAACTCCACCGCATTGGCCTTTTGCACCTCAAACCAATCGCGCATCAACAGGTATTTGGCTTCTGTGTTGATCGCCGTTCTCTGTGCTGATTTAGCGTACCAGGTGTGGCCAATCAGTCCGCGCTTGTGCGCTGGCTCTACGTTGTAGAAGCGTGTTGTGCCGACGATCTTTTGCGTTTTCAGGTCCCTCACCGCAAAGGCGATATCTCCTTGAGCTGACGCGTGCACAGCGGCATCGACGTAGCTCGCCATTTCATCCGGCGACGGAACCGAGGCATACCAAAGTTGCCAGAGCTCACCGTCGCGCACGGCGTCTTTGAGTGCGTCGATATGAGAGTGCTTCAAAGGCTCCAACGCCACATAAGACCCTTTCAGACAGATTTCTGATTCAGCCATACACCCTCTCCCATCTCAAGCGTAAGTACGTCCACCAAATATCGCCGTCCCCACCCGCACCATCGTGCTGCCCGCTTGTATGGCGGCTTCTAGGTCACCCGTCATGCCCATCGACAAGGTGTCGAACTGGGGCAGGTTTAAAGCAACTTTCACATCGTCAAACAACGCACGCGCTTTGGCGTGAACGGCCACTTGGGGCTGAAAGCCATCCACGGGATCGGGGATGGTCATCAAGCCGCGCAATACCAATCGCGGCAGCTTGGCCACTTCGGTAGCGAGCGCCAGCACGTCGGCGGGAGCGATGCCTGATTTGGTTTCGCCGCCGTCGATGTTGACTTGCAAACACACGTTCAACGGCGCTAGGTGCGCAGGGCGTTGGTCGTTCAAGCGTTGCGCAATTTTGAGGCGGTCTACCGTGTGCGCCCAGTCGAAGTGCTCGGCCACGAGTTTGGTTTTGTTGCTTTGCATGGGGCCGATGCAGTGCCAGACCAACGGGCTGTCACCCCCTTGCAACGCAAGGATTTTGTCCACGCCTTCTTGGATGTAGTTCTCGCCAAAGTCGCGTTGTCCGCAGACGGCCACTTGGCGCACATCGTCGGCGCTGAAGGTTTTGGATACCGCCAGTAGCTGCACAGCGTCCGAACTGCGGCCACTGGCGGCGCAGGCTGCGAGGATGCGGGCTTGTACGGCGTGGAGGTTGTCGCGAAGTACGTGGTCTAGGGTGCTCATGTAGGTGCTACTTTAACAAGGCGATGCCCTCTGAAATGGGGATGCCAACCAACGGTTGCCTGAGTGACATGGAGGGTTTCAGTCAACCCCTATGATTCAGCGCAATTCAATCCACTACAGAAACAACCATGTCTAGCATCAACACCAAAACCTACGAACCCGCCGCTTCTGCCCACGTTGCCTTCATCGGCATGGGCGTGATGGGCTACCCCATGGCCGGGCACTTGGCCACCGCAGGCCACGCGGTGACGGTGTACAACCGCTCGCCCGCCAAGGCCGAGGCTTGGGTGAAAGAGTTTGCCAACAGCAAAGCGCCGAAAAGCGCACTCACCCCACGCGAAGCCGCCAAGGGCGCGAGCATTGTGTTTTGCTGCGTGGGCAACGACGACGACTTGCGCTCGGTGGTGTTTGGCGCTGACGGCATGTTGGCAGGCATGGAGCCAGGCACGGTGTTGGTCGACCACACCACAGCCTCTGCCGACGTGGCCCGCGAAATTTACACCGCCGCCAAGAACCTGGGCATTCACTTCATCGACGCGCCCGTGTCGGGCGGCCAAGGCGGCGCGCAAAACGGCATGCTGACGGTGATGTGTGGCGGCGATGCGCCTGTGTTTGAGCGCGTCAAACCTGTGGCGATGGCCTTCTCTCGCGCCTTCACTTTGATGGGCGAGCCAGGCGCGGGCCAACTGACCAAGATGGTGAACCAAATCTGTATCGCGGGCTTGGTGCAAGGACTGAGCGAAGCGATTGCCTTCGGCCAAAAAGCAGGCCTCGACATGAACCTCGTGCTCGACGTGATTGGCAAGGGTGCCGCGCAAAGCTGGCAACTCGACAACCGTGGCAAAACCATGGTGGCCGACAAGTTTGACTTTGGCTTTGCCGTGGATTGGATGCGAAAAGACTTAGGCTTGGTGTTTGACGAAGCCAAACGCAACGGCGCGGTGTTGCCCGTGACGCAAATGGTGGACAAGTTTTACGGCGACGTACAAGGCATGGGTGGCAACCGTTGGGATACGTCTAGCTTGATCAAGCGTTTACGCTAAGCCTGAGCGCCCACAAAAAAGCCCCGATGGTTCGCGAAGAACCTCGGGGCTTTTGCTTGGGGGTATTCGCTAATTATTTAATTGGCGTCACCACGGGCTGCTGCGACTTAGCTGGAGCAGGCGCATTGAGGTCGACCGATTCTGAATTGCTACGTTTGGGTTGCATGGCACGCAACTCATCTTCCGTGATGTATTCAAACACGCGCACCACGCGCTTGACGCCGCTCACGCCGCGCACCACGTCTGTGGCACGCTTGGCTTCACGTTGGGTCACACGGCCCATCAGGTAAACCGTTCCGCGCTCACCCACCACTTTGAATACGTTGGCGAACACATCTTCGCTATCGACCATGGCCGCTTTGACTTTACCGACCAACAAGGTGTCGCTCGAACGGTCGCTAAAGCTAGAAGCGGGGCCAATCGCTAACTCGTTGACCACGCTGCGCACGTTTTGCACACGGCCAATCAATTGCTCAACTTGCGAGCGAACCGTGTCGTTAGACACCTCACCCGTGATCAGCACTTGGCGGTTGTAGCTGGTGATGTTGATGTGCTCTTTGCTGCCGAAGTTCTCGCGAATCGCCGTGGCGCTACGCTGCTCAATGCCTTCGTCTTCTACTTGGATGCCAGTGGTACGGCGGTCACTGGCCACCATGGCGCCGCCCAACACGCCGCCAAACATCAGCGGGGCACACGCCGAGAGCTGAACTGCGGCCAACAAAGCCAATGCGATTTTTGCAAATTGAGATGTCATTCTTTACCTTCTTGGTCGCCCAACAGTTGCGTGTCCACGCCATCACAAATGCAATGGATGGTGAGCAAATGCACTTCTTGAATGCGTGCGGTGCGGTCATGTGGCACACAAATGTGCACGTCGGTTTCGCGCAAAGCTTGGCTCATCTTGCCGCCGCCTTTACCGGTCAATGCCACAACAGTCATGTCGCGCTCGTGAGCGGCCTCAATCGCCGCCAACACATTGGCCGAGCTACCGCTGGTGGTAATGGCCAAGAGCACATCGCCAGACTGGCCGAGGGCGCGCACTTGCTTAGAGAAGATCTGGTCGAAGCTGTAATCGTTGGCAATCGCCGTGATGATGGAGGTGTCGGTGCTCAGGGCAATCGCCCCCAGCTCAGGTCGTTCGCGCTCGAAACGACCGACAAACTCAGCCGCAAAGTGCTGGGCGTCTGCGGCGGAACCGCCATTACCGCACGCCAGCACTTTGCCACCACTGGTGACGCTGGCAAGCACGGCTGACACAGCAGCTGCAATGGGTTTAGACAAGACTTGCGCGGCCTGGTATTTCAGGTCGGCAGAGTCGATGAAGTGTTGTTCGATTCGTTGCTCAAGCATGGTGTGATGATACCTTTTGTGTCTTTTGCTCGCCTGTCGCTCATTGGGCGTCAAAAGCGGCGGGATGCCAATGCAATTCGTCGCCTTCTACCGCAACCACATCAAAACGACATGGGGGCTCTTGGCGCAGTTTCAATAAGAAATGACGTGCGGCAAACACAATGCGTCGCTGCTTGACGTGCGTGATGCTGGCTAAGGCGCCGCCATGCGCCAGCCCTCCCCGATGGCGCACCTCGACGAAAACCAGCGTGCCATCCACATCCCTAAGAATTAAATCTATTTCGCCGCCACCCCGCCCAGGCGTCCGATAATTGCGCTGCACCAATTGCAAGCCTTGCGCTTGCAAATGTCGTAACGCGCGGTCTTCGGCTGCATCCCCTTTTTGCTTGGTGGTTGAGCGCACTTGCGCATTTGCACTGAGCTTGTTCACAACACCTCCTTGATGAGCGCACACTTTGATTCCGCCTTATCTGCCGCGCATGCCGCAGCAGCTAGCCAAAACCACCCGACAGGCACGCTTTACGTGGTTGCCACACCGATTGGTAATTTGGCCGACATCAGCTTGCGTGCGCTGCATGTGCTGAGTCTTTGCGACACCTTGGCGTGTGAGGACACGCGCCACTCACAAACTTTGCTGCGTGCCTACGGCATCGACAAATCTTCGTCACAGTGGCTGGCTGTGCACCAACACAATGAGGCAGAAGCCTCTGAAGAGGTCATTCGCCGTTTACAAGCTGGCCAGCGCGTCGCCTATGTGAGCGACGCTGGCACACCCGCCGTGAGTGACCCTGGCGCGCGCCTGGCGTGGCAAGTGCAAAGCGCGGGTCTGCGCGTGGTGCCCATGCCCGGCGCGAGCAGTGTGACGGCTCTGCTGAGCGCCTGCGGCACACCTGCACACGATTCCTCTGGTTTTGTATTCGTTGGTTTTTTACCCGCCAAAGCCACAGAGCGTGCCCATGCCGTTGAAGCGCTGAAACAAGAAACGCGCACGCAAGTGTTGCTGGAAGCGCCACATCGCATCGAGGCCTTGGCCTCCGCACTGGGCGCCTTGGGCGCACGACCTGTCACGGTGGGACGCGAATTAACCAAGCAATTTGAAGAAATCGCCACAGTCGCCGCACAAGATTTAACGACTTGGATTGCGGCCAGCCCGCAACGCACGCGCGGCGAATTTGCATTGGTGGTGCACGCGCAAGCGCAAGAACGCACGGCAGGATTAGACAATGACCGCTTGCTAACAATATTGATGCATGAGCTTCCGCTCAAAACGGCTGTCAAAGTTGCAGCCGAATTAAGCGGCGAAGCGAAGAATGCTTTGTATGACCGTGCACTTGTGCTGAAACAAGGCGCGACTGAGTAGGTCATCGTTCGTGAAATGATTAGCCCCATGCCTAAATTGGGCCAGCAAAAACAAAAACGCCACCCCGAAGGATGGCGCATGTAAAGTTGGTGCGGCTGGCGGGGCGCCAAACTCGTGCTGGGCTTGCTGTCGCCTTATGCGACGAGCGAGCCGAGCACCGGGAGCACTTGGGCAAGTTGTTAATGACTTATTGAGTATTGGCTTAGAACCTGCGATTGAGCATCACGAAAGCGCGAGGGTTCCGGTCGATGCTATCGGCCATTGAAGCGCCTCCCAAACTACGCCAGGAAATCGTGCCGTCAAGGCTCCATTTTTCATAAATGGTACGCACCCCCACACCACCACCAGCGATGGTTCGTGAAGCACCTGAATTGGTGTCCCAAGGTTGTGCGTTGGTGCGAGAGGTGCCATAGTCGTAGAACACAAAAGGTGTGACAGCGTCCATGGCCAAGCGCAGCTCGAACTGGGTAAACCAGCCCTTGTCGCCCACGCCTTCGCCCAGAGGATATGCACGAACACCGTAGAAGCCACCGAGGTTGAATTTTTCGGAGGCATCCAAGTTCTTGCTGGCCCACTGTCCAGAATAGCGCCCATACAGGCTGAGGTCGCCATACGCTTTTTGGATACGCGCAATGTCCAGATTGGTCTTGTTAAAGCTGCCTTGCGTGCGCGCAGTCGAGGCATCGGACACAGAGGCATCCGCATCAAGGTCGATGTTTCCAGTCAACCAAGTCAACGCCCCGTAGGTCACACCACCGCCAAGCAAGGTGTCTCGCTTGTCAAACTGAAGCCCAATAGGCACGTTATTGGCGCTCTTGTTGCGAATCAGATTGGTACTACGGTACTCGTCATGCAATTGCTTGTGCTGTACACCAGCCGAAAGAAAGACGTTGGTAGCCTGTGATCGCACGAGTGGATACGTCAACTTCGCAGTTGTGATCTTGGCCGTGCCTTGCGCATTCAGCGACGCAAACTGACCGCCCAGCACATAGGTGGTGTGCGCGTAGCCAATTTGACCGCGCAGACCCGAGGCCCCAATGGGCGCTTCGTAATCGACCGACCCCAACCACATGTCTTCGTCGGTGTGGGTCACATTCAGCGAGACCTTGTCGCCATACCTGAATGGGCTGTTAAAAAACAATGCGCCATGAACGCGGTTTTCGCCAGTGCTGCGTGCCCCCGTGTTGTCAAACCCAACTTCCCCGCTGACATTGGCGGTGCGTTCCACCTCCACCGTTAAATCAGCCTCGCCTTGGTTGGCACCAGGTTTGATCATTGGGTGAATCTTCATGCCCGGCTGGTCGTCCATGATCAGCATCGTGCGTTCGAGTTGCGCGTTGAAAATCGAATCGCCACGGCTCAAACCGTAATTCAGAAAGGGTTGTGCGCCCACAAGTAACTCTTCTTTGCCAACAGCAACGATGTTTCCGTAGGTGCCTTCCAGGACTTGGATGCGCAGGGCGCCTTGTTGCAGATCTTGTGGCGGCAAGTAGGCTTGCGCAAAGGGGTACCCCAAGGAGCGGTAGTACGCAACCACCGTATTGACCAACCCGGTCAAGCCAGCCATATCTAACGCCTTGTCCGTCACAGGGCCCAGTTGATTCAACAGGACGCTTGTTGGTACCGACTTGTTGCCTTCGATGTCGACCGAACGCAATGTCACTGTCGCGCCACCGGCTTGAGCGCTCGACTGAGCGTTGGACTGAAACTTGGGCACTACCGCCGAATCGGTGGCGGTTGGTTGTGGGGGCTTGACCCCTTGCAATTCAGCTGCGGTTTGCGCCATGCCATGCGAGGCATAGCTCAGCAATGCCAGTGCAACGGAATAAGCCAGCTTGTTTTTGAACATGAAAGTTTCCCTTATTTTTTATCAATCGACTGCACTGAACTGATGCCACTGCGGTTGACGCCTGAACCCACCACAAACACATCCAGCGGGCCCGCAGCGCTGGGCACACTCACGGTGTTGACGTTGAGTTCGCTTTTCGCATTACGCCCACCTGCTGCGGGCGCATTGGGTGCAGTACCGGACGAGCCCTCGGCGGGCGTATTGGTCGAGACAAAATTGAGCGCGTTACCACCCGTTGTCGCTTGTTCGGCACCTTGTGCAGAACCCGCGGCTGCAGACGTTGGTCGTTCAGAAACAGTCCCCGACGAAGCATTGGTGTTGTTCGCAGGCACTGATTCGAAGTTCAACGAAGATCCACCTGTGCTCACCGCATCACCGCTGTGAGCGACGTAGTTCAACCCCCCGAAGGACGTAGGCCGAACATCGCTGCCCAAGGCCTTGATGCCGTTGTCAACAAATGCAGGCACCACAATAGGACTCGGCGGTGGAGGCGGCAATTCGGCTGTTGTTGTTGCTGTTGTTGTCACTGCGTTGGTCGCATCAGTTCCATTGCCCGCAGTTCCTGCAGTCAACGAAGTGGCGCTTCCATAGATGGCGCCATTCAGGACGTAGTTGCGAATGTCGAATGTTCCTGTACCAGCAAGCGAGACCACTTTGTTGGCGGCTCCCGCATTGGCCGAACTCAGCGTTGCAGACGTCAAGCTAACACCGTTCGTGTCCTGACCTACCAAACCTGAGGCGTTGATCGAAGCGCCATTGGCAGTAGACATGGTCGTGGTGCCGTTGGGAGAGCCGCTCACTGCCACGCCCAGCGGCGCAGGTTTGAGCCACGTGGCGTTGGTTGTCGTTGCCGGCGTGCTCGTTTGTGTGCCGTTGAAGGTGGTCGAACCCGTCACGATCTGCGAGCTGCCAAGCTGGTAGTTGCCAATGTCAAAGTTGTTGTTGGTGCCACCACCCGTCGCGCTCGTCACCGTGTTGCTGCCGTTGCCCGTCACGTTGGCGTTGCCAATCGTCACGCCCGTGATCGTCTCGCCTGCAATCAACCCATTGGTATAAATCACTGCGTTACTAGGCGTCACCGTGCTCGTGCCATCCACACTCAAGCCCGTGGTGCCGTTGTACACACCCACCACATCAATGCCCAGGGCCGCTTTGCCCAGCGTTGCTTGGTTGGTGGCATCCGTAGTGGAAGTCACGCCCCCAGCGGTGATGCTGGTGGTCCCAGCGACGGGGGTGCCCGAAACGACGGGATACAAGGTACTGTTCAACACGTAGTTGCTTGCCGACTGTCCGTTTGACAGCGTGATGCCATTGACCAAAGTAGCTTGGCTGACGTTGGCGTTATTCAAACTGAAACCGGCCAACGTTTCGTTGTTGACCAGCCCTGCCACTTTGACGCTGCCGCCTGTGTCGACCGTGCCGGTCCCGCTGGTGCCGCCGTTGATGGTGAAGCTGTTGCTGCCGTTGTAGGTTGGCGTTGCATAAATACCCAGCGGCGCGGGCTTGATCCACACCGCATTGGTTGAGTTGACGGGGCTGTTGCCAGCCGTAGGCGTCACACCGCTCGCCAAGGTGCCTGCGAAGGTTGATTGGCTGCCAGTCAGCGTGTAAAGCGCTGAACCATTGAAAGAATAGTTGCCGGCGTTGAACGACGTATTGATGTTTGTATTGTGGCCAATCAAAATGCCAGTCACAAAGTTGGCGCCATTGGATGAAACGTTCGCATCGTTCACGCTCACACTGTCGATCACATCTCCACTCGCGAGTCCGCTGGCCGTGATCACTGTTCCAATGCCAGAGCTAAAGGTTTTGGTGCCGTTGTAAGTACCGCTGACCGTGAGACCGAGAATTGTTGCTTGGTTCAACCATACGGCATTTGTTGAGGTTGTCGGCGTTTGTGTGCCGCTCAAAGGTGCGCGCATGGTAGCTGTACCCGCACCATCTGCGACCGTATAACTGACGGAAGGCAATGTGTAGTTGCTGGCCAGGAAGGTGCCTGTTCCGTTGGTGGTGGTACCCGTCAAACCCGTCACATAGTTGCTGTAGTTGGCACTCACGTTTGGATCATTGATGGTGACAGACGTGATGTGGTCGGTACTGGCGAGTCCCGTGGTCGTGATCGTTGCCGCGTTGCTCGAAAACGTATTAGAGCCGTTGTAGTTACCGCTCACGGCAATACCCAGAGGGGCCGCTGTGATCGTGTAAGCCGGATTCACCGTGAAGTTGTAGCCCACGACGTAGTTATTGCCGTTGACGGTGGTGTAGTTACGCGTCTGCGCATTGGCCGAAAGGTTCAAGTAGTTTCCGACGTCGGGGCTCGGGGTGGTGTAGGTGGCTGACGTGACGTTGTTGCTCGAATAGCCCGAGTTGTTGGGGTCTAGGATCTGGATATTGTTGATGGTCAGGTTCGACGCTGAAACGCTGGCGCTGGTTGCGCCGTCGTAGACCTTGGTTCCCGTGAGCGTGGCCGACACATACACCGGCAAAGTGGACATGTTGACCGCGTTATAGGTGGCGTACAGGTAAGAGTTGTTTGCGTTGGTATTGATCACCAAGGTGCCGCAGTTCGGATAGTCCGCGCGGCAACCCGATGTTGGCGGGGAGTAGGTGAAGGTCACCCCCCTGAGGCTGCCATTGGTGATGAACAGCAGGTCCGCAACGGAGTAAGAGTTGAAATACAGACTGCCCGCATGACCGTATGTCGTCATGTTCAAGGCATAGGAGCCGTCCACGTCCCAGGTGCTGCTGCCATTGATGCGGATGCCACCCGTAGTGGTCGACGCGGAGATGGTGGTGTGCCCAGAGTTGGGGTTGTCGATCTTCACGCCGAAGACTTTGTCGGTGTTGCTTCCCACACCGCCGACATATTTCCCGGAGAAGTTGATATAACCCCCCTTGGACGCCGCCGTGGCACCCGACGCGTAGAAGCCGCTGTCGATCGTTGCACCGGCACCGATGTGCACACCGGTGGTGTCGTTGCTGCCGCTCAAGGGCTGGGTCGAATAACCGTTGATGGTGATGTTGCCCCCCCCGGACAGCACGCTGGTGCTGGCGCCGATATAGACCGCTTCGAGGTTGCTAGATGCGTTCAAGGCATAGCCGATGCCATTGGAGACGGTCTGGGCGGCACTGACGCTACCGCCAGCGCCGCCAATGAGGATGTTCCCGCCCTTGGAATTCAAGGTTTTGCCATCGGCAATTCGCACACCACCCAGAGTGCCGGTACTGGTGTTGTTGGCAGCACTGAGGGTGATGTTGAGCGCACCACTGGTGGAGGTGATGGATTCGTTGATGTTGATGTTGCGGTATGCCGTCAGGGTCAGGCTGGCATTGCCGCCAGCGGTTTTACTAATCGCGCTGTTGACCGTGATGTCGCCCGAACCGCTGCTGGGGGTATAGCCGCTGACGTAATTGTTGTTGTCGGTGGAGACAGTGACATTGGAGCCACCGTTCAAGACGCCCGCAATCGTGCTGGCCTGGCTAGACCCGATCACATAGTCGTACGGGTCTAGCAACCAGGATCCGCCTTGGCCCTGGCTCGCGCCAGCATTGACCACCAAATCCGCCGAGGTATTCACATGGGCACCGGACGTCTCGATGAAGCCACCGTCACCACCTCGAGGTGCCGAAGCGTCCAGCACGCCCCCCACGTTGGCGGTACCCGACTGCATGTCCGCAATTAAGCGAATTTCGCCCTTCTCGCCCGTGGCCAGAGTCTGAGCACGGATGACGCCCGTGTTGTTGATCGTGGCGGCAGTTAGGGAATCGACTGCGCGGGCGGTTAGGTAGATAACCCCGCCATCAGCCTGAATAGCTCCGCCGTTTTGTACCAGCGCGTCCACCGCGCCCTTGCTCACTTGCAGTTTGACAGGGCCACCCAGGTCTAGCGTCACCTCGCTGCCTGCGCCTAGCAGAACATTGCCGCCATTGGCCGTGAGTTGCGCATCATTACTAACCTTGGCTGCAATCAGGGCAACCGTGCCACCTTGGATGCCATCGCCAACGACGGTGATATTGCCCTGGTTGATCACCGCATTGGTGCTATCGCCAGAGAGTTTGTAATGGCCTGCCATGAAATCATCTGTGCTCATCTTGAGCGTCGAGGCAATCAGCGAACCCACATTGACTTGTGCGGTCGGAGAAAACAACACCCCGTTTGGATTGAGCAGGAACACTTGGCCGTTGGCGTTGATCGCGCCTTGAATCACCGACACGTCTGAGCCGAGCACACGGTTCAAAGCCACAGAACTCGCATTGGGCTGCACAAAGTTCACCGAATTGCCTTGCCCAACAGAAAAACTTTGCCAGTCAATGGCCAGCTTGGCGGTGTTCTGATTGATCGTCATGCTCGAGCCTGACTGGTTGATGGTGCCGCTGCCCGCAACCACGTTGCCGCCAGTGGGCAACGAACCCGCGGCAAAAGCTTGTGCACCAACGCCTAGCATGGTTGCAGTTGTTATGACCACGCCGACCGTTTGGCTGACCGATTTGGACTTCCCACGCCCTCGGGCAATCTCAGAAACCGCCTGCCAAACTTTTGTCACCACATTCCAAACGACACGGTATGAATGGTTCATTTGCTCTACTCCAATTGCCAAAATCTTTAATTTGTTACAAAACGCCCAAATGATGCATAGCCACAAATTCGGCAAAAATGCGCCGGAACAGGGGGTAAATCAGAGAATTAAAGGAGGTTTGGTTACAAAAATAGCGCAACAACCCCTCCTTTCGCTCTCAGGCAATGGGCGCGATCATGCCAAAGATAAAAGCAACTCTTAGTCGCTTTTATCGATTTTGGTGATTTTTTTATTTATCGAATTTAAAGATGCCACAACCGCTTGAAGTTCTCGCGCGCCGCATTGGCAAGTCGCGTCAACAGTTATTCAGCGCTGTTTGAGCCTGCATAACGGCTCAAATGAGAAAGGGGCTCAAATCTTGAGCGCTCTGACCAGACAGTCAGCGATCAACTGATGTCGAACGTCATCGTCACGAGGCAAAGCTGGCATGGCCTTGAGGACAAAGTTGTAGTTGATGGTCACGAGCAATTGGGTGGCCGCGAAAGCGCCTACATCCGTGAAGGGCTGGTCGGCAAGAAAGCGTTCTTGAGTGGCTCTCATCAACGCCACCGTTTCCATAAAGATGCGCTTGGTACTTGGATCGGTCTGGAGTTTCTCAAGAAACATTTCGTGCATTGCACGATTCGCAGAAAAGTCCTCCTTTTGGATTCGCTCGAGTTCTCTGCTCATTTGGTTGCACACCTCATAAGCGGTGGCAATGTAGGGCAGCCGCGCGGTGATCGAACCAATCACCGCTGAAGCTTTCCGGACATAAGCTTCGTAGAGCACGAACAATGCGCTCTTTTTGCTGCCAAAGCGTTTTAAAAATGCACCTCTGTGCAAACCGGCGCGTTGTGCTATTTCATCAATTGTGGTGGTGCCAAAGGCCTTTTCTTGCAACAGCTGCTTGAACGCGGACAAGAACCTTTTTTCTGTTTCTATGGCACGGACTTGACTGGGTTCTGAGTAGGTCATGAATCAATTTCAATCATTCCGAAAATTGGTACGCTTAGTCAAAGAATTATTCGCCTGGATTTCCAGATGCCCACAAACGCATAACTTCGTAAATGCGAAGCTGTACGCGCGCGAGGACCCTGCCTAAAGTCTCGGAGCATTAGGCTTCGGGGTAATTGGCAGGGTTTGGTTTTATTGATCCAGGCACAAAACCCTGTTCAACCCCCAACTGTCCGCGCGCACCACGAAGTCTCACGAACTCCAAAATCCAGCAAGGCTTTGCCGCAAACAAAAACACCACCCCGAAGGATGGCGCATGTCAATTTGGTGCGGCTGGCGGGGATCGAACCCACGACCCTTGGCTTCGGAGGCCAATACTCTATCCACTGAGCTACAGCCGCACTTTTGTCGATTTGGCATTGTAGGCGCCCCGCTATAATTTCAGCTGTTTTAAAGCCACAGCACAGGATTTAAGTATGAGCAACCAACACCACAACGATGACCACACAGGTCCTATCAAAACTCCTAAGCAGCTTTTGTTGGCTGTCTTGTATTCGTTTGTGCTGCCTGTGTTCATCATCATCTGCTTGGTCGCCTATGTGGTTTCTGGTAATAAACCTGAAGCTGGTTCGTCTAATGCCCCTGAAGCTGTTGCCACACGAATCCAAAAAGTTGGCGCGGTTGAAATCAAAGATGCCAACCGCGAAGCACGCTCGGGTGAAGACGTTTTCAAGGCTCAATGCTCGGCTTGTCACGCGACTGGCGCTGCAGGCTCACCTAAGTTTGGTGATGCTAGTGCATGGGGTCCACGCATTGCCAAAGGCTATGAAGCGTTGCTGAACTCTGCGCTCAAAGGCAAGGGCAACATGGGCCCACAAAGCGGTGGTGATTTTGAAGACTTTGAAGTAGGTCGTGGCGTGGTTTACATGGCCAACGCTGGTGGCGCCAAATTCACCGAGCCTAAGAAGCCAGAAAGCAAATAAGCTTTCCACACGCACCAAATAACCGGCTAAGGCCGGTTTTTTTACGCGTCTATATTTTTGCTTGCGCTTGCTGTGGACTCTGTACATAACCAAAGCGCTTGGGCAGGTCTTTTGCCAGCACCTCTTGTGGCACCCACAAACCCGCCTCGACCATTTCGCTGGCTTGCCACATGTCTTGTGTGTGCACCAATCCAAATCCTTGTTCTGTGTCTAGATACAAGTGGCCATATTCGTCCATGAGGCAACGCTGAACGCGAACGTTGACGCCGGTGTGCGACTGGATGGCGCCATCAGCTTGTATTCGCCAGATCCAAGGTGCGGCCTCTAGCTCAACATACACACGTTGCGGCCCGTTTTGAAAATACCAGTTGCCCTGTTTATCCGCTTCGTAATTGCGGGCAATAAATTCAATGAGCCGTTCATGTACCAAGCGCGAACCTTTACTTTGACTAAAAGGGCCTTGTGCCTGCGTTTTCTCATCGCGCATATACCAATCGCCGCGCGAATCAAGCCCCAGCCAACCATAACAATCGGGCACGTTGGGCCATTTGGCCATGGCTTGCTGAACAAGATCATCCATGCGTCATCCACTTCAATACTGTGTTTGGCATTTCTTTCAAGTCGCCTGGAAATTTGCCCGATGTAAATCCCACATGCCCGCCCGATTTGGGTTGCCATAAGGTGACATAGTCGCTGACTTGAGCTTGCGTTGGTAAGCTGCTTGCCGGCACGAAAGGGTCATTGCAAGCATTGAGCACAAGTGCGGGAATCTGTATGCATGACAAACCAGGCTTGGCACTGGCTCTACGCCAATAGTCATCTGTATTTTTAAATCCATGCAAGGGCGCTGTAAATACGGCGTCAAAGTCGTAGAGTGTGTTGGCCGACATCAATTCTTCAGGATCAAATAACCGCGGAAACTGTTGCAATTTCTGCATCGCCCTTGGCTTCATAGAAGCGAGGAACATGCGCGCGTAAATGACTCTATTCAAGCCGCTGTCGATGGCTTTGCCGCTCGCTGTGAGATCAATCGGAGAACAGATAGACGCAATGCCTTGAACCAACTGCCCAGCTGCTTTGCCCATTTCACCGGCCCAACGCATCAGGGCATTGCCGCCTAATGAAACGCCAACTGCGTAAATGGGGCCTGCATGCTGAGCGCGAAACTTTTTCAGCATCCAATCTATTTCTTCGTAATCGCCAGAATGGTAGGCCCGAGGCATCCAGTTGAGTTCGCCACTGCATCCTCGAAAATGCGGCACTGCCATGCCCCAACCTCGCATTTGTGCCTCTACCGCGAAGGCTTCTACATAATGACTGTTGGATGAACCTTCTAACCCGTGGAACAGGACAAGTAAGGGAGTATCTTTTGCGAGAGGTTCTAGCTCGATTTGCCAGTCGACATCTACGAAATCTTTATCGGGTGTGCACCAACGCTCACGCGTCCAAGTTGGACCGGTACCGTCGTAGCGACTCGCAAATTTTGCGGCATAAATCGTTTGTAAATTTCCACCTGGTAACCACCAAGGCGCACGATAGTCCCAAGTCAATGTAAGACCTGTTGTGGGGCGCTGTGTGCCTCAACATGGTTTGCTGCTGTGCCCGGACTGGCATGGTGCGCCACCATGCGCCAACCTTGCGCTGTGCGTTGATACACATTAGTAGCCACAACCACCGCCTCTTGTTGACCATCGGTGGTGCGCAATGCAACCCTCTCTATGACATTGTGCATTGCACTTGTGAGCGATTCAACCTTGCACACTTGCTCAGGACGGGCGGCGATGACACCATTTGCAAACATCGCCTCGAATGCCGCACGAATGCTTGCGCTGCCGACCAAACGGGGGGCCCCTGGGTGCATGCATACAATTTCATCCTCGTCAGCCCAACAGCTCATGAGTTTTTCAATGTCTCCTCGTTGGAGCGCCTCGTAAAATTGGCTCTCTATGGCATCGGCTGTACCACCTACGGTAGCAGCTCGGAGTTTGGCTTTAGACATGGTACAAATTGTCCACTTATTTAAGGCGATAAAAAAGCCCCTACCGCGAGGCAGGGGCTTTTGAACGCTGGTGCGCTAACGAATTATTTGCGAGCGCGGTAGCGACGCAAGGCCGACAATTCAGCAGCCAATACGGTCAGCTCGGAACGAGCGCGGGCCAAATCGACATCTGATTTTGCATTCTTGACGGCTTCTTCAGCTGCAAGTCTGGCTGTATTTGCTTTTTCTTCGTCCATGTCTTTACCGCGAACTGCAGTGTCAGACATGACGGTGACGCAATCAGGTTGCACTTCAAGAATGCCGCCTGCCACGAAAACAAACTCTTCACCACCATCAGCCGTGTGAATGCGCACCGAACCGGGACGGATGCGTGAAATCAGCGGCGTGTGGCGCGGATAAATACCGAGCTCGCCCGCCTCGCCTGGCAAAGCCACAAAAGTGGCTTCGCCGGAGAAGATCAACTCTTCTGCGCTGACAACATCTACGTGGATGGTACTCATAGGATCTCTCAGATCTTTTTAGCTTTTTCGAACGCTTCGTCGATGGTACCGACCATGTAGAAGGCTTGTTCTGGCAAGTGATCACACTCGCCGTTCACAATCATCTTGAAACCACGGATGGTTTCAGCCAAGGTCACGTATTTACCGGGCGAGCCAGTAAACACTTCAGCGACGTGGAAAGGCTGCGACAAGAAACGTTGGATCTTACGAGCGCGGGCCACGGCCAGCTTGTCTTCAGGAGCCAATTCGTCCATACCCAAAATCGCGATGATGTCACGCAATTCTTTGTAGCGCTGCAAAGTGCCTTGCACAGCACGGGCTGTAGCGTAGTGTTCTTCGCCCACAACCAAGGGGTCCAATTGACGACTTGTTGAGTCCAATGGGTCCACAGCTGGGTAGATGCCCAAAGAAGCAATGTCACGGCTCAACACAACGGTAGAGTCCAAGTGAGCAAACGTTGTCGCTGGAGATGGATCGGTCAAGTCATCGGCAGGCACGTAAACGGCTTGGATGGAAGTGATAGAACCCACTTTGGTAGAAGTAATACGCTCTTGCAAACGGCCCATTTCTTCGGCCAATGTAGGTTGGTAACCCACAGCTGAAGGCATACGGCCCAACAAAGCGGACACTTCAGTACCGGCCAAGGTGTAGCGATAGATGTTGTCCACGAAGAACAACACGTCTTTACCTTCGTCACGGAATGATTCAGCGATGGTCAAACCTGTCAACGCCACGCGCAAACGGTTACCAGGAGGTTCGTTCATCTGACCGTAGACCATGGCAACTTTAGACTCGTTCAAGTCTTTCAAGTTCACCACACCAGAGTCGGCCATCTCGTGATAGAAGTCGTTACCTTCACGAGTACGCTCACCCACACCGGCGAACACGGACAAGCCGCTGTGCGCCTTAGCGATGTTGTTGATGAGTTCCATCATGTTCACGGTTTTACCCACACCGGCACCACCGAACAGGCCGACCTTACCGCCTTTGGCGAAAGGACAGACCAAGTCGATCACCTTGATGCCGGTCTCGAGCAATTCTTGCGAAGGGCTAAGCTCGTCATAGGCAGGAGCCTTGCGGTGAATCGTTGCAGTTTGTGTTTGGTCAACAGGACCACGTTCGTCGATGGGGTTACCCAACACGTCCATGATGCGGCCGAGGGTAGCTTTACCCACTGGCACGGTGATACCGGCGCCAGTGTTCGTCACCATCAAACCACGGCGCAGGCCGTCAGAAGTTCCCAACGCGATGGTACGGACAATGCCGTCACCGAGCTGTTGCTGAACTTCCAGAGTCAGTGCTGTGCCTTCGAGCTTGAGCGCGTCGTAGACCTTGGGCATTTGGTCGCGTGGGAACTCGACGTCCACCACCGCGCCAATACATTGAACAATCTTGCCTTGGGCTTGAGCCATTTTTTGCTCCAAAAATTAAAATCAGACAGCAGCCGCACCTGCAACGATTTCCGAAAGTTCTTTCGTAATCGCAGCTTGACGCGTCTTGTTGTAAACCAGTTTGAGTTCGTTAATCACGTTCCCAGCGTTGTCGGTCGCAGACTTCATCGCAACCATACGGGCCGATTGCTCGGACGCCATACTTTCAGCCACAGCTTGATACACCATGGCCTCTACGTAGCGGAGCAAAAGCTCATCGATCACGACTTGCGCGTCCGGTTCGTAGATATAGTCCCAAGTGCTGTGCACTTCGTGCGTTTTCAGCACTTCGGCCGACAAAGGCAGAAGTTGCTCGACGACTGACTCTTGCTTCATCGTGTTGATGAAACGCGTGTAACACAGGTTGACCGAATTGATCTCACCGTTGACATACGCATCCAGCAACACTTTGACTGGGCCAATGAGCTTGTCAAGGTGAGGTGTATCACCCAGTTGTGTCGCATGCGCCACAACTTTGACACCCGAACGACCCAAGAAACCCAGACCTTTGTTACCGATGGCCACAGCTTGCGCTTTATGACCAGTAGCTTGCAAGTCACGCAGCTTGTTCGACACCAAACGCAACACGTTGGTATTGAGACCGCCGCACAAACCTTTATCAGTTGTGACCACGATAAAACCAATATCCTTGGCATTGTTCACTTCCATGAAGGGGTGAACGTACTCAGGATTGGCCTTGCCGAGATTAGCCGCGACATGACGAATCTTCTCGCTGTAAGGGCGAGCCGCACGCATGCGGTCTTGCGCCTTACGCATCTTAGACGCGGCGACCATTTCCATGGCTTTGGTGATCTTCTTGGTGTTTTCCACCGATTTGATCTTGCCGCGAATTTCCTTACCTGCTGCCATTTGAGGCTCCTTGTGTCAGGTAGGAATTAAGCGAAGGTTTTCTTGAACGCAGTCAAAGCTGCGGTCAGTTCAGCCTCGGCATCTTTGTCCATGGCTTTGTCGGCTTCGAGTTTGGCCAACAAGGCAGCGTGCTTAGCTTTGAGGTAAGCGTGCATTTCACTTTCAAAGTGCAGAACTTGTTTGACTTCGATGTCGTCCATGTAGCCTTTGTTCACAGCAAACAGGGTGGAACCCATGATGCTGATGGACTGTGGGCTGTACTGAGCTTGCTTGAGCAATTCAGTCACGCGAGCACCGCGGTCTAGCTGTTTACGTGTGGCTTCGTCGAGGTCAGAAGCGAACTGAGCAAAAGCGGCCAATTCACGGTACTGCGCCAAGTCAGTACGGATACCACCAGACAAATTCTTGACCAATTTCGTTTGCGCTGCACCACCCACGCGAGACACTGAAATACCAGCGTTAATCGCAGGACGGACACCTGCGTTGAACAACGAGGTTTCCAAGAAGATCTGACCGTCCGTGATCGAAATCACGTTGGTTGGCACGAAAGCAGACACGTCACCGGCTTGGGTTTCAATGATTGGCAAGGCAGTCAATGAACCTGTTTTGCCTTTAACGGCGCCTTTGGTGAATGCTTCGACGTAGTCGGCGTTCACGCGGGCAGCGCGCTCGAGCAAACGGCTGTGGAGATAGAACACGTCGCCAGGATAAGCTTCGCGGCCTGGTGGGCGACGCAACAGCAAAGACACTTGGCGGTAAGCCACAGCTTGCTTAGACAAATCGTCATACACGATCAAGGCATCTTCGCCACGGTCGCGGAAGTATTCGCCCATCGTGCAACCCGAATAGGCTGACACGTATTGCATCGCTGCAGATTCAGAAGCAGAAGCAGCCACAACAATGGTGTAGTCCATCGCGCCAGCTTGCTCCAAAGCACGCACCACGTTCTTGATCGACGAGGCTTTTTGACCAATCGCGACGTAAACGCAGGTCATGTTTTGACCCTTTTGGTTAATGATGGCGTCGATCGCAACAGCCGTCTTACCAGTTTGGCGGTCACCAATGATCAATTCACGTTGACCACGACCCACAGGGACCATGGAGTCAACAGATTTGAGACCAGTTTGCATGGGCTGGCTCACAGATTCGCGAGCGATAACACCAGGCGCAACCTTTTCGATCACGTCAGTCATCTTGGCGTTGATTGGGCCTTTACCGTCGATAGGCTGACCCAAAGCATTCACCACGCGACCGATCAATTCGGGCCCGACTGGCACTTCCAAAATGCGACCTGTACATTTGACGATGTCGCCTTCAGAGATGTGCTCGTACTCACCCAAGATCACGGCACCAACCGAGTCACGCTCAAGGTTCAGGGCCAGACCGAATGTGTTGTTGGGGAATTCCAACATTTCACCTTGCATCGCGTCTGACAGACCGTGCACGCGAACAATACCGTCAGTCACCGAAAGGACGGTACCTTGATTACGAACGTTGGCATCAGTGCCCAAACCTTCGATACGGCTCTTAATCAGCTCAGAGATTTCTGCTGGATTGAGTTGCATGACTCTTTCCTTCTTTCTTGTTAGGGCTGACAGGCATTACGCCGTCAGCGCAACTTTCATTTGATCTAAACGGGCTTTGACAGAAGTGTCCAACACTTCGTCACCCACCACCACGCGAATACCGCCAATCAACTCAGGCTGCAAGGCCACAGAGACGTTGAGTTTGCGGCCAAAACGCCTTTCGAGAGCTGTCTTCACATCAGCCAAAGCTGCTGCGTCGATGTCAAAAGCGCTGTACACAACAGCGTCTGCCATACCGCTTTGCGCGTTGACATATGCGCGGAACTGCACAGCCACTTCAGGCAATGCAATCAAACGACCGTTGTCAATCACGGCGCGCAAAAAGTTTTGCGCAGCAGTTGGCAATTTAGTTTTGACGACACCAGAAATCAAATCAAACACTTGGCTTGATGTGACTCTAGGGCCTTCTGCAAATTGCAGCAATTGGGCGTTCCCAGCGATTGCTGCAAGCTCTTCGAGCCATGCAGCGGTACCACTTAAGTCTGCGGCCGAAGCCTTGAACAAAGCTTCTGCGTAAGGGCGGGCAATGGTGGCAAGTTCGGCCATGTTGTCCTCTTACAGCTCAGTCTTTAGACGGCCCAACAAGTCGGCGTGGACACCAGCATTGATTTCCTTACGGAGAATCTGCTCTGCACCTTTCACGGCCAATGAAGCTACTTGCTCGCGCAAGGCCTCACGGGCTTTTACGACTTCTTGCGCAGCTTCCGCGTGAGCGGCAGCAACAATCTTGTTCGCTTCAACCGTGGCGTGAGCCTTGGCTTCGTCAATCAAGTGCTGTGCACGGCGCTCTGCGTCAGCCAACAAAGCGGTGGATTCGTTGCGGGTTTCAGCCAGCTTCAATTCCACTTCTTTGTGCGCATTGGACAGTTCAATCTTGGCATGTTCGGCCGCAGCCAAACCATGGGCAATTTTTTCTGAACGTTCGTCAAGCGCGCTCGCGATGGGTGGCCACACGAATTTCATCGTGAACCACACCAGAATCGCAAAAACGATCATCTGGACGAACAGGGTTGCGTTGATGCTCACGGCAACACCTTTCTTTTGGTAGTTGCTAGATTACTTCAGGACGAAGGGGTTCGCGAAGGCGAACATCATGGCGATACCAACGCCGATCAAGAAAGCAGCGTCGATCAGACCAGCCAACAAGAACATTTTGGTTTGCAATTCGTTCATCAATTCAGGCTGACGTGCAGCCGCTTCGAGGTATTTGCTACCCATGATGCCGATACCGATACAAGCACCGATAGCGCCCAGACCAATGATGAGGCCAGCTGCGAGTGCTACATAACCGAGGACGTGTTCCATTTTGTTGCTCCTAAAGAATGGATGAGAGAGAAAAGTGAAAAGAAAACCGAAATCAGTGCGCGTCGTGCGCTTGACCCACATAAACAAGCGTCAGCATCATAAAGATGAAGGCCTGCAATGTAATGATCATGATGTGAAAGATGGCCCAGATAGAACCAGCAATGATGTGACCAATGGGCAGCAAGATGCCAGGCAATGTAGCAGCAGCAGCACCGCCCATCAAAGCAATCAACATGAACACCAACTCACCAGCGTACATGTTGCCGAAAAGTCGCATGCCATGTGACACAGTCTTAGCCGCAAACTCAATCATTTGCATGACGAAGTTCACCGGCCAAAGCAAAGGATGAGCACCAAATGGAGCGCAAAACAATTCATGCACCCAACCGCCAAGCCCTTTGATCTTCATGTTGTAGAACACGCAGACCAACAAAACAGAAGTAGACAAACCCAATGTGGTCGACAAGTCAGCAGATGGCACCACGCGCATGTAAGCATGATGCGCATCACCACCATTTGCACCGTAGACCATTTCCCAAATTTTGGGGAACAAATCGACAGGGAACAAATCCATCGCATTCATCAAGAAAATCCAGACAAATACAGTTAAGGCCAATGGCGCCACTACTTTGCGACTTGCCGAGCTATGAATGATGCCCTTAGCTTGGCTGTCAACCATTTCAACCAAGATTTCGACAGCAGCCTGAAACCGACCTGGCGCATGGGCAGTTGCAGCACGCGCAGCACGCCACAAAAAGAAACTAGCAACAACACCCAACAACACGGACCAGAAGATCGAGTCAATGTTATAGACGGAAAAGTCAATGACGCCAGCCATCGGCTTGTTTTGCAGATGCGTCAGGTGGTGAACAATGTATTCACCAGCGGTCGGACCATGTTCAACAGACATTCGTTCACTCTTCTTTAAGTTGGGCGAACTGGGTAAAACACCTTGCGAAAGCCAAGCGCCACCCAATACACCTTCATTGTCACTACCAAGCCCACCAACATGGCAGGCCAGCTCAAATCACTCACCAAGCGAGGCGCCGCAAACAACATTGCGACCGTCAAGCCTATCTTGACCATTTCCCAAAGGAAGAAGCCAAACGCAGCGGCACCCGCATTTACCGAAGCAACCCGACTGGTCAAGCCTCGCGCAAATAAAGCCGCCGGAACAATTACCGCCAGAGCACCGTACAGCGCCGAATACACAGCACTCATACGCCCTGACACAAACCAAACAAGAACAGCCAGCAAAAGCCCAAGCATCACCTGAACCCCCACCACCCGCCAAACCGACAGAATGGGCTGACGCTTGCGCAACTCGACCACCTGTTCGGCTGTAAGCGGCTCAAACGCGTCTTGTACGTTTTCTTGATCTTCGGGTTGTATTCTGGTCATGTTTGTTTACGCCCAGGTTACATCCACTCACCTCTATAGAGCCAATGATTGTACGTGATAACACATACGCTTTTGAGCATACTGCACCAAGAAGAGGATAATTTCCGACATGACAAGCCCCAACATCCCCGATGAAAACCCTCGCGCAGACTCATTGATCGAGTATCCAAGCCTTTTCCCCATCAAAGTAATGGGTTCCAAAGTCGATGGTTTTGTTCATGCCGTGACCTACATCGCCGAACAATTCGACCCCGCTTTCGACGCTACAACCATTGAATTGCGCGAAAGCAAAGGCGGCAATTACTTGGGCGTCACCATCACCGTGACGGCCACCAGCCGTGAACAACTCGACGAGCTATACAAAACCCTCTCCTCGCACCCCATGGTGAAAGTTGTTTTGTGATTCAACAACTCGGCCTTGTGTCGTACCTGCCGACCTATCAGGCGATGCAGGACTTCACTGCTGCACGCACGCCCGACACGCCCGACGAAATTTGGATTTGCCAACACCCCCCCGTTTTCACGCAAGGCCTCGCGGGCCACGAAGACCACTTGCTTGCCCCCGGGGACATTCCTGTTGTGCCCACCAATCGCGGCGGACAAGTGACGTTTCATGGCCCAGGCCAAGTGGTGGCCTACCCACTGATTGACTTGAAACGCGCCGGCTATTACGTCAAAGAATACGTGTACCGCATTGAAGAAGCCGTGATTCGCACACTTGCACAATTTGGGGTAACGGGGCACCGCGTCTCTGGCGCACCCGGCATCTACGTGCGACTAGACGACCCACACAGCCACGCGATGCTTGCGCAACGCCCACAAAAAAATGCTGACAAAAACCCAGACTTTACGGGCCTCGGAAAAATCGCCGCATTGGGCATCAAGGTCAGCCGGCATTGCACCTACCACGGCGTTGCGCTGAATGTCGCCATGGACCTATCGCCCTACCAACGCATCAACCCTTGCGGCTATCAAGGTTTGCAAACCGTCGACCTTTCTACAATCGGCGTATCGGTCAGCTGGCAAGAAGCCGCTGATGTTTTGAGCCAAAAGCTCGTCACCTATTTAGCGCCCTGAATACAGGGCTTTGAAAACAGGCTTATCTGCTATGTCCACCCCTGACAACCCAGTCGTGCGCGAAGCGCAAACCGTCGAAAACTACAACGCCTCAGCCAAACAAAAAGCGGCAGCCAAGCTGTCGCGCATTCCAGTCAAAGTGGAACAAGGCGAAGCGCTGAAAAAGCCAGATTGGATTCGCGTCAAAGCAGGCTCACCCTCCACACGCTTTTACGAAATCAAAGACGTGTTGCGCGCCAATAAATTGGTGACGGTGTGCGAAGAAGCCAGCTGCCCCAACATTGGTGAATGCTTTGGCAAAGGCACCGCCACATTCATGATCATGGGCGACAAGTGCACACGCCGCTGCCCCTTCTGCGATGTGGGCCATGGCCGACCCGATCCGCTCGATGTGAACGAGCCAGAAAACTTAGCCCAAACCATTGCCGACTTGAAACTCAAATACGTGGTCATCACCAGCGTCGACCGCGACGATTTGCGCGATGGTGGCAGCCAACACTTTGTAGATTGCATTCGCCGCACGCGCGAACTGTCACCCCAAACACAAATTGAAATCTTGGTGCCCGACTTCCGTGGCCGCGATGACCGCGCTCTAGAAATTTTGAAAGCCGCGCCGCCTGATGTGATGAACCACAACATAGAGACTGTGCCACGCCTCTACAAAGAAGCGCGCCCCGGCAGCGACTATGCGTTCAGCTTGAACTTGCTCAAAAAATTCAAAGCCTTGTTCCCCAACGTCCCCACCAAGAGCGGCCTGATGGTGGGTTTGGGCGAAACAGACGAAGAAATCTTGGCTGTCATGCAAGACATGCGCGACCACAACATTGACATGCTGACCATTGGCCAATACCTCGCACCTAGCACCAGCCACATTCCAGTGCGCCGCTATGTGCATCCAGACACATTCAAGATGTTTGAAGAAAAAGCCTACGAAATGGGATTCAGCCATGCAGCCATCGGCGCAATGGTTAGGTCTTCATACCATGCAGATCAGCAGGCACACGCGGCACACGAAGCATCAAAACCTTAAAGTCCCACTAACTCGCCCGGCTCATCGCTAGCCAGCACGTCTTTGGCCCACACATCAAGACGTGCAGCGTCTGCACGAATGACTTCTTGCTTCACGGCCAAAATTTGCGTGGGATGCATAGAAAAACTCCGCAACCCCAAGCCAAGTAACAACCGCGTGAGCGTTGGGTCACCCGCCATCTCGCCGCACACGCTGACGCCCCTACCTTGCACGCGGCACTCGGCGATCACGTCGGCCACCAAGCGCAGCACGGCAGGATGCAATGGGTCGTACAAATGCGCCACTGACTCATCGGCTCGATCAATGGCCAAGGTATATTGAATCAAGTCGTTCGTACCGATCGACAAAAAGTCAAAGTAGCGCAAGAACATCTTCACGCTCAGCGCTGCGGCAGGCACCTCTATCATGGCGCCCACTTTGACTGGTCCAAAAACCATGCCGCGCTCGTCCAATTGCTTGCGCGCCTTGTCTAACAACGCAAGCGTTTGTTTGATCTCGCGTTCATGCGCCAACATAGGAATGAGCAAATTCACTTGTCCGTGTGCTGCTGCACGCAACACAGCGCGCAGTTGCGTCAAAAACATTGCAGGATCAGCCAAACTCCAGCGAATGGCGCGCAAACCCAATGCGGGGTTTAAATGCGCATCGTCTTTGACGGCACGATCCAACGGTTTGTCTGCGCCGACATCCACCGTGCGAATGGTGACCGGCATGCCCTTCATGCCTTCGACCGCACGTTTGTAGGCTTGGTACTGCTCCTCCTCATCGGGCAACGCACCTTCGCGCCCCATGAACAGGAATTCACTTCTGAACAAACCGACACCCACAGCGCCCACACCAAGTGCAGCAGGGGCATCTTCCGGCATTTCAATGTTCGCCAAAAGGTCGACACGCTGGCCATCTAAGGTGACCGCTGGCGTGTGGCGCAAGCGAGAAAGACGCTCACGTTCGACGTCCGCTTGCCGCTGCTTGAAACCATACTCGGCCAAGATGATGGGCGAAGGATTGACGATGACCACGCCTGCATCGCCATCGATGATGATCCAGTCGTCTTGGCGCACCAACTGACTGGCCGTGCGCGCTCCGACCACGGCAGGGATATCCAAGCTACGCGCGACGATGGCGGTGTGCGATGTTTTGCCGCCCACATCCGTCACAAAACCGGTAAACACACTTTGCTTGAACTGAAGCATGTCAGCAGGCGACAAATCGTGCGCCACCAACACCAGGGGCACGTCCATCTCATCGCCCAATTGCAAGTCTTGCTGCCGTGCGTGACCGCTGCGCTTGCTGGCCACGTGTGGCATCACATGAGCCACGCCTTTCATGTGACGCAGTGTGCGTTCCACCACTTGTTCTAGGTCGCCTTTGCGCTCACGCAAATAAGCGTCGTCCATCTCGTCAAACTGTCGTGCCACCACGTCAAGTTGTGAAGTCAAAGCCCATTCAGCGTTGTACAACCGGTCTTTGACCCACAAGCCCACACCTTCGGCCAGCATGGTGTCTTGCAACAGCATGAGATGGACCTCAAGAATCGCAGCCATTTCAGGTGGCGCTTCTTTGGGCAAGTTGTCATGTAAGTGTTGCAACTCGGCAATCACCGCCTCACGCGCTTGCGTCAATCGCAGCAACTCAGACGCAACCTGCTCTGGCTCAATGAAGTAATGCGCCACATCCACGCGACTGGATGCCACCAACACGGCTCGCCCAATGGCAATACCGCGCGCTACTGCAAGACCGTGAACTGCGAACGTCATGAGGCTTTACTCGCCTTCACCAAATTTGTCGGCCATCAAAGCCAGCAGCGCATCCATGGCCTCTTGTTCTTGTGCGCCGTTGGTCTCTACCTCGACATCGGTACCAATGCCAGCGGCCAACATCATGACGCCCATGATGCTTTTTGCATTCACACGGCGTTCGCCTTTGCTGATCCAAACTTCGCACGGGAAGCTACCTGCGAGTTTGGTGAGTTTGGCTGACGCGCGCGCGTGCAGGCCCAATTTATTGCTGATGGTCGTTGTGGTTTTGATCATAGGTTCGTTGATTTTGATTTTGAGGGGCAGTGATAGCAACTTGCATCACGCCTTGTGTGCCGCCTGTGAGGGCACGCGCCACAAGCGCATCCAGCGCTTCATGGCGATAACACACAGTTCGGTACAGCATGGGCAAATTCACGCCTGCGATGAGTTTGGCACTGGTGCCAGCGACCAACTTTTGCGCAACATTGGCTGGCGTGGCGCCAAAGATATCTGTCAACACCAACAAGCCTGTATCTAGCGCACGGCCCACGGCGTGTTGGGCCTGCGCCAAAGTATCTTCAGGCTGCGATTTAGGCAACACATCCAAGGCGATGACATCGTCAGCGCACTCGGGATACACATGCATGGCGCATTCGCGCAGAGCCTGAGCGAGCGGTGCGTGGGCGATGATGAGGATGCGGTTGCTCATAAGAAAGACGAATAGTGTTGCTCGGATTATCGGCTGTTCGACTTGTGCTTCAAAAAGTAGCCATAGGACGCCAAGCAGCAAACAAAAAACACAGCCATCGCGCACTGGAACGCTTGAGATTCTGGAAGACCTTCGGCTTTAAAACCGTCGATCATCAAGCCCATGCTCCACTGCACCACGAACACGCCCAAGAACAACACCAGGTTGTAGGCAGACAACGCGCGTCCTGCCAACGCCGTAGGGAACGACATGCCAACGGCGGGTTGCGCCAGCGCCACAAATGAGCTGGTGATGCAAAACAACGCCCAAGACAAAGCCCCTGCATCAACACCTCCCAACACAATGTAGAGCTGCACGCAGAAATTCAACGGCACACCAAAAGTCATGAGTTTGTTGGCGCCGTAACCGCGTTTGGTCAAACCGGGGGTGACCAAGCCCCACAACCAAAACGTGATCAGCATGCACACGTTGAGCCAAAACAAACCTGTCGCGGCTTCAAGCGGCGTATAACCCGCGACCTTGACCATCCAAGGTCCTGCCCACAAAGTTTGCATCGCGATCATGCCGCCATAGTTAAAAAAGCCCATGGGTGCGAGGCTACGAAAATACGGGCTTGCCCACACTTGGGCATAGCTAGCCAAGATACCCATAGGTTGGTCACGCGTTGGACTCGTCACCACAGGCGCGGCCAATCGCCACTTTGGTACTTGCCAAGTCATCAACGCCATCGACACCACAATGAGGAGGGCCAATCCCACGAACATCCAGCGCCACCCCAGCACTGGCAACAGCCATTGCACAGGCAAGGTTGAGGCCAACATACCAAAGGCGCCCGTCATCAACATCCAGGCATTGGCGCGCTGTTGTTGCTCCAATGCCAACCAACGGCGGTAACCTGTCAGCGGCGCCATCAGACATGCGCTCACCCCCACACCGATCAGTACACGTGCCAGTAACAGACCCGCAAAATCGGTCGCCCACGCAAAAGCCAAACAGCCCACCACGGCTACGCCCAAAAAGCTGAGTACGACTTTTTTGGGCCCGTGCTGGTCTAGCCAGTGCCCCATCGGTAGTTGAGTGAGCGAGAAACCAAAAAAGTAACCGCCTGCCAACAACCCAAGGTCACGCGCTTGCAAGCCAAATTCCAAGCTCAAACTAGGAGACAACGTCGCGGTAATGGCGCGCAACAGAGCCGATAAAAAGTACGCCGAAGCAAAGGCGAAAAACACCCAAACCGCCGTTCGGCGTGGCAACACATCGTGACTCATGGCAATTGAATTCCTCAAAGATAGGTCTCAGCGGCATCGGATAAGCCTTTGTCTTTGGGCTTGTCATACACCGCGGCTTGGTAAATTTTGTCGGCATGTACAAACCACACCCATTGAACTTGGTGCTGGTCGGTCACAACGCGTGTGCGCACAGGCGGCGTTTCAGCATGAACGCCTTTGATCTGCCCTATCTCTGGCAATGCGTTGCTTAGCGATGCATGCAAGGGCGCCATGCTGGCCAAACGCCATGCCGCCAAAGCCTCATGAATACGCGCATCGTCCACCACGACCTGCCGCCAATTCAGTGCAGGCGTGCAAGCCACTGCGCACAGCCAACTCGCCATCCAAGTAATGCGCTGCAAATTTTGCGTGATGGGTCGTTTCATGGCGTTCATTATCAGAGGTCTAGCTCACGCCGATCTTGCTGTCTCTCGCTACCAAGACCCGCGCTTTGCGAAAAATGCAGATCGTGTGCGCCACCGCGCTGTGCTCGTTCCGCTGCTTGAAGTGGTCATGCGTCGAATTGGTGTCTAGCCCGATGAAGTTAAGTTCGCCCGCTGTGCGCACCGACTTACCGCCACCCTTGCTGGGACAACACACAAACGAGGTGTTGCGTGATGAACTGCATCGAGATGCCAAAGCCGTTGCTCAGCTACGACAAAAACGCGTCATTTAACCAATACAAACGGGGCATAAACCGATGGTTCATGCCCCGCTACCAGTTGTACCTCTGCCTTGTTTGACAGCGCCATCAGTTGAATTGCTTATTTAGCCTTGAAGTCATCGTGGCATGACTTGCATGCGCCAGCCGTTGCTGCAAATGCTGTTTTAAATGCATCTTCTTTGCCGGTCTTTGCTGCTGCAACCAACTTGACTGATTCGGCTTGCAACTTCTCGGCGGCTTCTTTGAACTTGGCACTTTGTTTCCAAACTTCGGGTTTAGCTTTTGTGTCGCCAACATCGGTACCTTCGCCAAAAGCAGCCCAAGGCAACTTCGCCATATTCACCACGATTTCTGCATTGTCTGCAGCTGACTTGGCATCAAATGGCACTTTGCCTTGCGCCATTGCGCCCATACGTCCGAAGTGCGTCGCCATCACAGTGAATGCACTCTTACGGTACTTAACTGCATCCTCTGGCTTGGCGAATTGAGCAGCGGCTGAAAAGCTAATTACGGCAGTGCTAATCGCTATCAACGAGAAAATAATTTTTTTCATGCGGAACGTTCCTTTAGAGTTGAAAATCTGGGCTCACAAAATATTCTGAGCTTCCGGACTATACGCAACATTGCCTTTCATTGCTTCCACACGCCTATGACCAACCCCTACACCACGCAACGCACTCGCATTTGGGATTTGCCCACACGAATTTTTCATGTTTTGTTAATTTTGTCCATCACAGGTCTTTTTATCACCGGTGAGATCGGGGACGAAGCAATGCGATTTCACTTTTGGTTTGGCTACGCAGTGCTCAGCTTGGTTTTCTTTCGTTTAGCCTGGGGACTTGTGGGTGGGCATTGGTCGCGTTTTGTTCACTTTGTGCCAACGCCTAGCAAGCTCTTGACGTATGTTCGCTCGTTACGAACCAAACAACCCCAGCTTTATGTGGGACATAACCCACTGGGCGCCTTGTCTGTTTTGGCGATGCTCGTTGTATTGCTGCTACAAGTGTTCAGCGGCTTCATGAGTGACGATGAAATTAGCATCACCGGTCCTTGGGTCGCCTTCACGCCTAGCCGCTGGGTAGAACTAGCCACCGAATACCACACGGAAGTTGGCAAAGTACTGCTCATCGTATTGGTCTGCCTACACATCGGGACTGTTTTTTACTACAAGCGAGTCAAACACGACGACTTGATTTCACCCATGCTGCATGGTGACAAAGAATTGCCTGTTGATACGCATGCGTCAAGGGACACGTATACGTCACGTTTGTTTGCACTTAGTATTTTGTTAGCTTCTATTTATGTGGTGTATCGCTTGGTCACTCTCAAGTAAAAGACTTTCATTCATAAAAAAACCGCGCGAATCAATCGCGCGGTTTTTATTGAATTACGCTTTGGCTTGTGCCAACAAAGTACCGGCATCACTGACTTCAAATTTTCCTGGGGCTTCAACGTTCAATGCGGTGACCTTGCCATCTTTCACCAACATGGAATAACGATTGCTGCGCACGCCCATGCCGCGTGATGTCAAGTCCAAAACCAACCCAGTGGCATTGGCGAAATGGGCACTGCCATCGCCCAACATACGAACTTTTCCATGGGTCTGTTGCTCACGCGCCCATGCGCCCATCACGAATGCGTCGTTCACACTCACGCACCAGATTTCATCCACGCCAGCAGCTTTGAGTTCCTCATAGTGTTCGACATAGCCGGGCACATGTTTCGCTGAACAAGTCGGCGTAAACGCACCTGGCAAGGCAAACAATGCAATGGTTTTACCAGCCGTAGCTTTCGCTACATCAACGGCATTGGGGCCAATGCTGCAGCCCTCACCTTCAACCTCTGAATATTCCATCAGTGTGGTGTGTGGCAGGGTGTCTCCGACTTTGATCATGGTGCCTCCTAATAATCGACGTTACAAATGAAAAACGACCCACATTGTGGGTCGTTTTCTTTAGCCTTGCAGAGCCGAAGCCCTTTGGTATTTAAACCGCAGCAGCTTTCTCAACCAAACGGGTCACGACCCAGTTTTTGGTTTTCGAAATTGGCTTGCTTTCAGTGATCTCGATCATGTCGCCCAAGTGGTATTCACCTGTTTCGTCATGAGCGTGGTACTTGGAAGACTTAGCCACGATTTTGCCGTAGAGGGCGTGTTTCACACGACGCTCAACGAGCACAGTCACAGTTTTAGCGCGCTTGTCGCTAACCACCTTGCCAATCAAGGTGCGTTTGAGGGATTTCTTAGCGTCCGTCATGTTCACTCCTTACTTGGCGGCTTGCTTTTCAGCAAGAATGGTTTTCGCACGAGCAATACTGCGACGTGTAGAACGCAGTTGTGACGTGTTGTTGAGTTGTTGCGTACCTTTTTGCATGCGCAAGCCAAAGTGAGCTTTTTGCAACTCTTTGACTTCAGCTTCGAGGCCGGCAACGTCTTTTTGGCGCAGTTCAGCAGCTTTCATTTCTTATTTCTCCTGAATTACTGGCCGATCATGCGAGCCACGAAAGTGGTACGCAAGGGCAACTTTGCAGCGGCCAGACGGAATGCTTCACGGGCCAACTCTTCAGGGACGCCTACGATTTCGTAGAGGACCTTGCCGGGTTGGATCTCAGCCACGTAGTACTCGGGGTTACCTTTACCGTTACCCATACGCACTTCAGCAGGCTTTTGGGAGATCGGCTTGTCAGGGAACACACGAATCCAGATACGACCGCCACGTTTGACGTGACGAGAGATCGCACGACGTGCGGCCTCGATCTGGCGGGCCGTCAGACGGCCGCGATCGGTGGATTTCAGACCGAAGTCACCGAATGCAACAGTGTTACCACGTGTTGCGATGCCGGTGTTGCGGCCTTTTTGCTCTTTGCGGTATTTACGGCGTGCTGGTTGCAGCATGCTTATTCTCCTGTTCCGTCCGCAGCCGTGCCAGTGGATGCGGGCGCGGCAACCTTGCGGACGCGCTTGACGGCAGTTTTAGGGGCATCAGCGGCTTCAGCGGGTTTATCGCTGCCATCCGTTGGTGCGGCATTGGTCCCTGCAGGACGACGAGCGCCGCTGCGTGCGGGACGATCACCGGTTGGGCGAGCATCACGACGGGGACCGCGAGGACGACGCTCTTCTTCAGCACGTGGTTCAACGGCGGCCGGCAGGTCGTTACGACCCAAGGTATCGCCTTTGTAAACCCACACTTTGACACCGATGATGCCGTAAGTGGTTTTAGCTTCAGAAGTTGCGTAATCGATGTCTGCACGCAGGGTGTGAAGTGGCACGCGACCTTCACGGTACCACTCGGTACGTGCGATCTCGATGCCGTTCAAACGACCTGCCGACATGATCTTGATGCCTTGAGCACCCAGACGCATGGCGTTTTGCATGGCGCGCTTCATAGCACGACGGAACATGATGCGTTTTTCGAGCTGTTGAGTGATGCTGTCAGCGATCAATTGCGCATCGATTTCAGGCTTGCGCACTTCTTCGATATTGACTGCGACTGGCACGCCCAAACGCGCTGCGAGTTCTTTCTTCAAGTTCTCGATGTCTTCGCCTTTTTTGCCGATCACCACGCCTGGACGAGCCGAGAAAATGGTGATGCGTGCGCTTTTAGCGGGACGCTCGATGAGAACGCGAGAGACAGAAGCGTTTTTCAGCTTGGCCTTCAGGTATTCGCGAACTTTGATGTCTTCAGCCAGCATGCCAGCGAAGTCTTTGTTGCTTGCGTACCAACGGCTAGCCCAGTTGCGGCTCACTGCAAGGCGAAAGCCTGTGGGGTGGATTTTTTGTCCCATATCTTCCTATACCTTTCAGTTACCGACTGTCACGTAAACGTGGCAGGTAGGCTTGCTGATACTGTTACCGCGGCCTTTGGCGCGGGCAGTGAAACGCTTGAGCGTGGCGCCTTTTTCGACGTAGATGGTTTTCACCTTCAACTCGTCGATGTCTGCACCGTCGTTGTGTTCAGCGTTAGCAATCGCAGATTCCAAAACTTTCTTGACGATGCCCGCAGCTTTTTTCTGCGTGAATGTCAGGATGTTCAGAGCCTGGTCAACTTTTTTGCCGCGGATCATGTCCGCGACCAAACGGCCTTTGTCGACCGACAAACGGACGCCCCTAAGGACTGCACGTGTTTCCATGGTCTTTCCTTATTTCTTCTGGACTTTTTTGTCCGCGGGGTGACCTTTGAAGGTACGAGTCAGAGCGAATTCGCCCAACTTGTGACCCACCATTTGGTCAGTGATATACACGGGCACGTGTTGTTTGCCGTTGTGCACAGCGATGGTCAAGCCGATGAAATCGGGCAAGATCATGGAACGACGTGACCAAGTTTTCACTGGCTTTTTATCTTTAGTTGCGATGGCCTTGTCGACCTTGGCAACCAAATGATGGTCAACAAACGGACCCTTTTTGAGAGAGCGAGTCATTTGTTACCCCTTACTTTTTACGACGCGACACAATCATGACTTGTGTGCGTTTGTTGTTACGGGTACGGTAGCCTTTTGTCAGGTTACCCCATGGGTCAACTGCATGACGGCCTTCACCGGTGCGACCCTCGCCACCACCATGTGGGTGATCCACTGGGTTCATTGCGACGCCACGCACGGTTGGGCGAATACCCATCCAGCGCTTGACACCAGCTTTACCCAATTGACGGAGGCTGTGTTCTTCGTTTGCAACTTCACCAATGGTGGCGCGGCATTCGATATGGATCTTGCGAACTTCACCTGAGCGCATACGCACTTGAGCGTAAGTGCCTTCACGAGCCAACAAAGTGGCCGATGTACCGGCTGAACGCGCGATTTGTGCACCAGCACCTGGCTTCAGTTCGATACAGTGAATGGTTGAACCCACTGGAATGTTGCGAATTGGTAAAGTGTTACCAGCACGGATCGGGGCTTCCGAACCGCTGAGCAACGATGCACCAATTTCCAAACCACGTGGTGCAATGATGTAGCGACGCTCGCCGTCTGCGTAACACACCAAAGCGATGTGTGCCGTACGGTTTGGATCGTATTCAATGCGTTCCACTTTTGCGGGGATAGCGTCTTTGTTACGCTTGAAATCCACCACGCGGTAGTGATGCTTGTGACCACCGCCCTTGTGACGGGTAGTGATGTGACCGTTGTTGTTACGGCCCGATTTTTGGTGCTGAGGTTCCAGCAACGGGGCGTAAGGTTCACCTTTGTGGAGGTGATCACGGGTAACTTTAACGACGCCACGTTGACCGGGCGACGTAGGTTTCATCTTGATGACTGCCATGATTAAGCGGCCTCCCCAGAGATGTTCAGTTCTTGACCTGGCTTCAGAGTCACATAGGCCTTGCGAACGTTGTCGCGACGACCCATAGACTTGCCAAAGCGCTTGGCTTTACCTTTTGTGTTGACCACGTTCACGCTTTGAACTTCAACCTTGAACATCAATTCCACAGCGGCTTTGATCTCAGGCTTTTCAGCGTTTTGCAGCACTTTGAAGGTGACGACGTTGTGCTTTTCTGCAACCATGGTGGCCTTTTCGGACACGACGGGAGAGACCAACAACTGCATCAAACGACCTTCGTCGAATTTGGTTTGTTTGTGTCCGTGGCTCATGCGAACATCTCCTTGAGTTGGTCCATGGCACCCTTGGTCACGAGGACCTTGCGGTAGTGCACCAATGACAATGGATCTGCGTAGCGAGGCTCAACCACCAACACGTTTGGCAAGTTGCGTGAAGCCAAGTACAAGTTGTCATCAACTTCCTCAGAGATCACCAACACAGACTCAAGGTTCATCGCCTTGAATTTGGCAGCCAACAGCTTGGTTTTAGGAGCATCAACCTTCAAAGACTCAACCACAGCCAGACGACCTTCGCGGGCCAACTGGGACAAGATCGAAGCCATACCAGCGCGGTACATCTTCTTGTTGATCTTCTGTGTGAAGTTCTCGTTAGGCATGTTCGGGAAAATGCGACCGCCGCCACGCCACAGAGGCGAAGACGTCATACCAGCGCGAGCGCGGCCGGTGCCTTTTTGCTTGAACGGCTTCTTGGTGGAGTGCTTAACTTGCTCGCGGTCTTTTTGGGCACGAGTGCCTTGACGCGCGTTAGCTTGGTAAGCCACCACGATCTGGTGAACCAGATCTTCGTTGTATTCACGACCGAACACGGTTTCTGGCGCGTCGTATTTAGACGCAGCTTGACCTTGGTCATTCAGGAGTTCGACTTGCATCAGTTCGCTCCTTTAGCTTTGACGGCGGGATGCACAGTCACGAAGCCACCGGCTGAACCAGGCACAGCGCCGCGGATCAACAACAGTTGGCGAGCTTCGTCGATGCGAATCACGTCGAGGTTTTGAGTTGTCACGATGTCAGCGCCCAAATGGCCAGACATACGCTTACCGGGAAACACGCGACCTGGGTCTTGCGCCATACCGATAGAGCCAGGCACGTTGTGCGAACGGCTGTTACCGTGCGACGCGCGCTGTGACTTGAAGTGGTGACGCTTGATGGTGCCAGCAAAGCCTTTACCGATGGTTGTGCCTTGCACGTCCACCTTTTGGCCCACAGCAAACACATCAGACACAGGCACAGTAGCGCCGGCGGCGTACTTAGCTGCGACATCAGCAGTCACGTGGAATTCTTTGATGATTTCACCGGCTTCGACGCCTGCTTTCGCAAGGTGTCCAGCCATTGGCTTGGTCACGCGAGATGCCTTGCGTGCGCCGAATGTGACCTGCAAGGCCACATAGCCGTCGTTTTCCTGGGTTTTCACTTGGGTCACGCGGTTGTTGGACACATCCAACACCGTGACAGGGATCGAATCCCCATCATCAGTGAACAGACGCATCATGCCCACCTTGCGGCCCAGCAATCCCAAACGGATGCTTTGACTCATTGTTTTCTCCAAAACTCCCACCGCAACCACTTCAATTGGCAGTTACGTTTTTACGTGAAAGACGGTTGATAAATCCCCATGCAAATTGCACGGAGCCCGCGAGTATATCGCGAAAACCGCGCCAAGAGCAACTACTCGTTGGCGCGGGGGTTGGAATGGGCTTTTGACCCACTCCAAAGTCACAATAAAGTTTGATTTTTATTGCAACTTGATTTCGACGTCCACGCCCGCTGGCAGGTCGAGTTTCATCAAGGCGTCAACTGTTTTGTCAGTTGGGTCCACGATGTCCATCAAACGCTGGTGGGTACGGATTTCGAGCTGGTCACGGCTGGTCTTGTTGACGTGCGGTGAACGCAAGATGTCAAAACGCTTCATGCGTGTTGGCAAAGGCACTGGGCCTTTGACAATCGCGCCGGTGCGCTTAGCAGTGTCAACGATCTCAGCAGCGGACTGGTCGATCAATTTGTAATCAAACGCTTTGAGGCGGATGCGGATTTTTTGCTTAGCGGACATTTAAATTCCTAAATTAAGCAATAACTTTGGCAACCACACCAGCGCCAACAGTCTTACCGCCTTCGCGGATAGCGAAGCGCAAGCCTTCTTCCATCGCAATGGGGTGGATCAACTTCACAGTGATCGACACGTTGTCACCTGGCATCACCATCTCTT